>Ga0247608_10000067_pt1 | contig 199941 bp, 152 predicted proteins | sample 176DNAGHGlowgp2_FD_193490 | JGI IMG/M metagenome (GOLD analysis project Ga0247608, IMG submission 193490) | Sheep rumen microbial communities from Palmerston North, Manawatu-Wanganui, New Zealand - 1766 DNA GHGlow gp2 | ecosystem: Host-associated > Mammals > Digestive system > Stomach > Rumen... | reverse complement strand
AAAAACAAGGGTTAAGAGAGAATCATTCAACTTTTGCCAGGGTTAAGGATTAAAGTATCAAACAAGCATTCAACCTATGGCAGGGTTAAAGTAAAATCCATTCAACTTTTTTTAGGGAAGTACATTACAGATTACAGTTTCAGTATTTCAGATTTCAGATTTCAGATTGCTTTTTGGAAAATTTGTGGATACAGATACAGAATACAGTTTTTGCTAAACGATGGCAGATGGCAGATGGCAGTTTTGTGTTCAGTATTCAGTATTCAGTTTTGTTTTGGTGTTGACAGTTGACAGTTGACAGTTTTGTTTTTCAATTTTTTGACTGACCGCACCTTCACTCCAATATGCTACTATCTATCTAATATATACTATTATATATATAATATATATATTATATAATATTATAATATAGTATATAATTAATAATAATTATAATAATAAGATCATGTATAATAACATTAACCAAGACACAGCAAAGACCCATCTAGTTCATTTTCATTTTTGGAAACTGTCAACTGTCAACTGAAGAAACTGAAGAAAAAAAAGTGATTCCGAGAAACTGAATAACTGAATACTGAATTTCTGAACACGCTAAAGAGAAACTGCCATCTGCCATCTGTATCATCTGCCATTAATGAAAAAAACTGTATTTCTGTATCTGTATCCAATAAAAATCAGCAAAACCTTACTGAAATCTGAAATTGAAATAACTGAAACTGAAACTGTAATCTGTAATAACTGTAATGCGCTTTGGGAAATATTTTGACAATATTCGAGCCTGCCAAAAGAAGCAAACATGCTCTTTAACACAAGAATTTTTACTGCCACGTTAGGCGGCAAAAATTTCCTAACTAGGCAGCAAGTTTTTTCTAACTGGGCCGCAAATGATGGATGCGCAGCAGATTTGGAAAATATTTTACAATCATATAGCCGCGACACTTTAACACAGAGGAAATCCCCGCAAAGGTTTAGGGATATTTTCCTTCGATTATAGGATAATTCGTTTCCGGAGCATACAGAAAGGCCTTACCTTTGCAGTGTGATTCAGAACAAAATGTCAAACGGTTTAAATTTGAAAGTTATGAAGAACGTAATGAACAAAGTGATAGTTGCCATGATAATGATGGCTATCGCATACGCAATGCCGGCAATGGCTGATAACGGGAAGTACGTAAACAGCGGCAGAAGAGATCATGCCGTTGTAGTAAATAACCACAAGAATGCTGTTCACCCGGGTAAGATGGACAAGAAACCGGCTTACTACGGAGCTCACGACAAACATGCCTACAGGCCCGATGTTAAGAGCTGCATCGTTAAGGTTAGCCGCCATACACCTCACAACCGCGTTGTTGCAAGGGCAGAGCGCGTAAGGGGCGTTATGGACACCAGATGGAATCCACGCACTCGTGAGCTGATTATCCGCTACGATGCCCACATGACATCGGCACGGAATATCAGGCACGCTGTAGCTTAAGTGTTGTTGTTATATTGTTTAGTGTTATTACTTCATGCCGCTCAGAATCTGGGTGGCATGTTCTTTTGTGTTGACTTGCTTGCCTGAGAAAATCTGCTCTATGATGCCTTCCTCGTTGATGATAAAGGTGGTGCGGATGGTGCCCATTGTCTTCTTGCCGTACATGGTCTTCTCGCCCCAGGCGCCCATAGCCTCAAGGAGCGTCTTGTCCACATCGGCTATCAGGGGGAAGGGAAGCGAATGCTTCTCCTTGAACTTCTGATGCGAAGCGGCTGAATCCTTGCTGACACCCACCACTTCGTAGCCGGCTCCCTGCAGCTCCTGATAACGGTCACGAAGGCTACAGGCCTCTGCCGTACAGCCGCTCGTATTGTCCTTCGGATAGAAGTACAAAACCAGTTTACGGCCCTTGTAATCACTCAGACGGATATCCCGTCCCTGCTCGTCTTTGCCCAAAATCTCAGGCGCTTTATCACCTATTTTCATGTTATTGTTGTTAGAGGATTCTTCACTCTTCATTCTTCACTCTTCACTCTCAATGCTTTATCCACGCTACCGGATTCCAAGAGTCGTTCCTGGGCTTCGTCGTAACTGAGGCCCAGGGATTCCTGAATCATACGGGTGCCGCGATCCACGAGCTTAGCGTTGGTGAGCTGCATCTTGACCATACGGTTACCCTTTACACGGCCCAGGCGAATCATCAGGGAAGTGGAAATCATGTTCAAGACCATCTTCTGTGCTGTGCCGCTCTTCATTCGGCTACTACCCGTAACAAATTCGGGACCCACGATGGTCTCGATGGGATGCTCTGCTGCTGCAGCCAAAGGCGTGTCGGGATTGCTGGTGATGCAGCCCGTAAGAAGGCCGCTTTTACGAGCCTCTGAGACGGCTCCAATGACGTAAGGTGTGGTACCTGAGGCAGCAATGCCCAAAACGCTGTCATCGGCCGTAGGATGGAACGGGAGAAGGTCTTGCCAACCCTTTTCGGTATTATCCTCGGCATTTTCTACAGCATGGCGAAGGGCTTTGTCACCTCCGGCAATAAGGCCTATTACCTTATCTTCCGTAACGCCAAAGGTGGGAGGCAACTCGCTGGCATCCAAAACACCCAGACGACCGCTGGTTCCTGCTCCTACATAGAACAGCCTGCCGCCGCGCTTCATACGGGGCTCTATGGCTTCCACAAAGGCTTGTATCTCAGGCAGAACCTTTCGGACTGCTTCGGCCACCAACGCATCTTCCTCGTTGATATGCTGCAGGAGTTCGCCTACCGACATCTGTTCCAGATGGTCGAAGTGCGAGGGCTGCTCTGTGATTAGCTTCTTACGGTCAAAATCCATAATTCAAGAATTTATCCAGTGCAAAATTACAATTATTTGTGGAACTGACAAAAAAACAGTTTAGATTTCATTCGATGAAACGGCATAAACGCCTGACCCTTGCAAACATTTGCAAACTACCGGGCTAACTGCAAATTATTGCAAACAAAAAAGTTTGGGGCATTCAGCATTTTATCCTAACTTTGCACTTGAAAGATTCACAAACATGAACGAAATAATGACCATAATGACCCAACGGGAACTGTTCCTGCTTATCTTCGGAATAGTAATCTACATTGTCCTCTTCTATGTGACGGTGCAGAACAGCAGACGTAAGATCCTGGCTTTGCAAAACCGATTAGATAAGGTACGCGCGATGCAGGAGCAATACGACATAGAGGCTAACGAGCAGAAAATCTCGGAGTTGGAGAACCTTATAAAGAAGTTGGGCGACGAGAACTCTATGCTGCGGCTGGAACTGGAAGAGAAGAAGGCTACGCTAGATTATAATAATAAGGTAGCCATCATCGAGAATGCCAGGCGTCAGCAAGCCGAGACGGTCATTTTCTCCTCTCCTGTATATCATCGTCTGCAGGAATGTCTGAATACAGGGAAAAGCCTAAGCTATCAGGACTGGGGCGAACTGACACAGTTGATAAATAGTATTTACACAAACTTTACGGAAAAGCTATATAGCCTTTACCACATGAGCGAGCACGAGTGCCACGTAAGCCTGCTTACCAAGATACACTTGCAGCCAAAGGATATTGCTCTGCTGACGGCACACTCGAAGGAAAGTATCGCAACGACACGCAGCAGACTCTACTCGAAGGTGTTCGGACGTAAAGGTTCTTCGAAAGACTGGGACGACTTTATATTAACACTATAAGTGAAGAGTGAAGAGTGAAGAGTGAAGAGCTGACAACGATAACGATAACGAAAACATTTTAAAGGAAAGAATAAAGGTAACTGGTAAATAACTAAATAGTAAATTATCATGATTGAGTTTATTGCATTACATTTATGGCAGATGTGGGCCATTCTGGCTGTTCTCTGCCTGATTCTGGAACTGACGGCTGGTGATTTCTTTATCATCTGCTTCTCCATCGGGGCTGTCTTTGCCTGCATCACGGATGCCCTGGGCGGCGGTATCATCCTACAGTTGGTGGTCTTTGCTGTCTTCACGCTTGCCAGCCTGTTCTTTGTGCGGCCTTTTGCTGTCCGCTTCCTGCACAAGGGGGAAAGCAATCGCGTAAGCAATGCCGATGCGCTGCTGGGACGCAAGGGACGCGTGGTGGAAACCATCAAGGCCGACAGCTTCGGCCGAGTACAAATCGACGGTGATGTATGGAAGGCTGTCACAAACGAGCCGCAAGACATACCCGAAGGCACAAACGTTCGTGTTGTCTCTCGTGAAAGCACCATCATTACGGTAGTAAGAGACAACAGTCAACGGACAACCGACAACGGTCTGTCTGAAAAATAGTCTGTTTACAAAAAAAATAACTCACAAACCTATTAAATCATAAAATCATGGACATTATGACTTACATTTTCATTGCCATCGTTGTTCTGGTGGTAATCTTTGCCAAGATGGCACTGGTGATCATCCCTCAGTCTGAAACCAAAATTGTAGAGCGTCTGGGACGCTACTATGCTACGCTGCAACCTGGTATCAACATCATTATTCCGTTCATAGACCGCGCCAAGTCTATCGTGGTGCTTAATCACGGTCGTTACCAGTACTCTACCACCATCGACCTGCGTGAACAGGTATATGACTTCCCCAAGCAGAATGTTATCACGAAGGATAACGTGCAGACGGAAATCAATGCCCTACTCTACTTCCAGATTGTTGATCCCTTCAAGGCAACATACGAGATTAACAACCTGCCTAACGCTATCGAGAAGCTTACACAGACCACGCTGCGTAACATTATCGGTGAACTGGAGCTGGACGAGACGCTGACCAGCCGCGACACTATCAACAAGAAGCTCTCAGCCGTTCTGGACGATGCTACAGACAAGTGGGGCGTTAAGGTGAACCGCGTGGAGCTGCAGGACATCACGCCTCCAGACAGCGTATTGACCGCCATGGAGAAGCAGATGCAGGCAGAGCGTAACAAGCGTGCTCAGATTCTGACTTCCGAGGGTCAGAAGGCCGCAGAGATTCTGGCTTCTGAAGGTGAGAAGACCGCCATCGTGAATAAGGCAGAGGCTGCCAAGCAGGAAGCTATTCTGCAGGCAGAAGGTGAGGCTCAGGCTCGCATCCGCGTAGCTGAAGCTGAGGCAAAAGCTATCGAGCTGATTACCGAGGCTGTAGGCAAATCGACCAATCCCGCCAACTACCTGCTGGCTCAGAAGTACATTCAGATGATGCAGGAACTGGCTGAGGGCGACAAGACAAAGACGGTCTATCTGCCTTACGAAGCAACCAACCTGCTGGGCAGTATCGGTGGAATCAAGGAGCTTTTCAAGGCTACCGAATAATATCCTATTGGAGCTATAAAACAATCAGAGGCCGCAGGAAAAACCTACGGCCTCTGATTTTATCGTAGAAATTCTTAGTCAGCTAACTTGGCCTTGATGAACTCGCGGTTCAGGCGGGCGATGTTGGCGATGCTCTCGCACTTGGGACAAACAGCCTCGCAGGCACGGGTGTTGGTACAGTTACCGAAGCCCAGTTCATCCATCTTGGCAACCATTGCCTTGGCACGCTTAGCTGCCTCAACCTGCCCCTGAGGCAGGAGAGCCAGCTGGCTAACCTTAGAGCTGACGAAGAGCATAGCAGAGCCGTTCTTACAAGCTGCTACGCAAGCACCGCAACCGATGCAGGTAGCACAGTCCATAGCCTCGTCGGCAGCCTCCTTAGAGATAAGGATAGCGTTGGCATCCTGAGCCTGACCGGTACGGATGCTGGTATAACCGCCAGCCTGAATAATCTTATCGAAGGCGTTACGGTCGACCATGCAGTCCTTGATAACGGGGAAACCGGCAGAGCGCCAAGGCTCTACGGTGATGGTCTCGCCGTCCTTGAACTTACGCATATAGAGCTGGCAGGTTGTAGCTCCGCGCTCGGTCTTACCGTGAGGCGTTCCGTTGATATACAGAGAACACATACCGCAGATACCCTCGCGGCAGTCGTGGTCGAACACGAAAGGCTCCTTGCCAGATGCAATGAGCTCCTCGTTCATAATATCAAGAGCCTCCAGGAATGAAGTATCATCGGGGATGTTCTTCAACTCATGGGTATCGAAATGACCCTTGTCCTTGGGTCCGTTCTGCTTCCAGAACTTTATTGTAACAGAAATATTCTTAGCCATAATTTTATAAGGTTTTTAGGGTTTTAGGTTTCAGGTTTTGAGGTGAAGTCACTTCCAGTATTTTGAGTCCTCTTATATATTAAAGAGGAAAGCATCTTGTTAATTTGCTCGTTAAGCTGCAAAAGCATACTTGCATCTTCATCAGACAGATAGGAAAACTCGCGTGATAATAGGAGCTGAGTCTCTAGTTCGTTGGAAGACCCCAAGGATGTATAAAGGAAATGTACCAAGTCCCTGTTCGTTCCTCGTCCATAGCCTTCAGCTATATTGGAAGGTATCGAAACCACACAGCGACGCATTTGGCTGACAAGACCGTAGGTCTCGCTTTCAGGGTAGTTGGCAGTAACATTATAAATGTCCCTTGCCAGCACCATTGCTTTCTGCCACACTGTTAGATTCTGATATGGTCCCATTGCTATTATCACCTTATGACCTCATAACCTTACAACCTTATAACCCGAAATTAATTCTTGTAGTTACGTGTCTGAACCTTGATAATCTCATAGTTGAGAGGCTCTTTAATAAGCTCGGGCTCCTTATCGTCGCTACCCTGGTAATCCCAGCAGCCAACGTAGAAGAAGTTCTCGTCGTCACGCTTAGCCTCACCTTCCTCGGTCTGGTGCTCCTCGCGGAAGTGACCGCCACAAGACTCCTCGCGGTGGAGGGCGTCGTAGGCAACCAACTCACCCATGAGGATGAAGTCACGCAGATGAATAGCCTTGTCGAGCTCGACATTCAAGCCTTCCTTAGAGCCGGGGATGAAGAGGTTAGAATCGAATTCCTTGCGAAGTTCCTTCAACAGCTTCAAGCCTTCCTCCAAGCCTTCCTTGGTACGACCCATACCTACGTGCTCCCACATGATATGGCCAAGCTCCTTGTGGATAGAGTCAACAGAACGCTTACCCTTGATATTCATCAGTCGGTCAATCTCGGCACTAACAGCCTTCTCAGCTGCATCGAACTCGGGCATATCGGTGCTCAGGCGAGGCCAGATAGCCTGATCAGCCAGATAGTTCTGGATGGTATAAGGCAGTACAAAGTAACCGTCGGCCAAACCCTGCATCAAAGCAGAAGCACCCAGACGGTTGGCTCCGTGATCTGAGAAGTTACACTCACCGATAGCGAAGAGGCCGGGGATGGTGGTCTGCAGCTCGTAGTCAACCCAAACACCACCCATAGTATAATGGATTGCGGGGAAGATCATCATGGGCTTGTAGTACTTCACACCATTGATCTCCTTGCCGAAGTCGCCAGGATAAACGTCGGTAATCTCCTCGTACATATCGAAGAGGTTGCCATAACGCTGCTTCATGGCATCAAGGCCCAGGCGGTTGATTGACTCTGAGAAGTCAAGGAATACAGCCAGACCTGTGTTGTTAACGCCGAAGCCCTTGTCGCAACGCTCCTTGGCAGCACGAGAGGCTACGTCACGGGGAACGAGGTTACCGAAAGCGGGATAACGGCGCTCCAGATAGTAGTCGCGATCCTCCTCGGGAATATCCCATGCCTGAATCTCGCCCTTCTGCAGCTTCTTGGCATCCTCCAGCTTCTTGGGAACCCAGATACGGCCATCGTTACGCAGAGACTCTGACATAAGGGTCAGCTTAGACTGCTTGTCGCCGTGAACGGGAATACAGGTGGGGTGAATCTGTACGTATGAGGGGTTGGCCATCATGGCACCCTTGCGGTAGCACTGGATAGCTGCTGTACAGTTACAGCCCATAGCGTTGGTAGAGAGGAAGTAAGCATTTCCGTAACCGCCGGTTGCTATAACAACGGCATTGGCGCTGAAACGCTCCAGCTTACCTGTTACCAAGTTCTTAGCAATGATACCACGGGCACGTCCGTCGATAATAACAACATCCTCCATCTCGTAACGGGTGAAGAGCTTAACCTTACCCTTCTGAACTTCCTTAGAGAGGCTGGAGTAAGCACCCAGCAGCAACTGCTGACCGGTCTGACCCTTAGCATAGAAAGTACGGCTTACCTGAGCACCACCGAAAGAACGGTTAGCCAGCATACCGCCGTATTCGCGAGCAAAAGGAACGCCCTGAGCAACGCACTGATCGATGATGTTGTTGCTGACCTCGGCCAAACGGTAAACATTGGCCTCACGGGCACGATAGTCGCCACCCTTTACAGTATCGTAGAAGAGACGGTAAACAGAGTCGCCGTCGTTCTGATAGTTCTTGGCTGCATTGATACCACCCTGTGCGGCAATAGAGTGAGCACGACGGGGTGAGTCCTGAATACAGAAATTATATACGTTGAAGCCCATCTCGGCAAGTGAAGCTGCTGCGCTGGCGCCGGCAAGACCGGTACCTACAACGATAACGTCGAGTTTCAACTTGTTCTTGGGATTTACGAGACGCTGGTGAGCCTTATAGTTGGTCCACTTCTCTGCTATTGGGCCTTCGGGAATTCTTGAATCTATTTTCTTTGCCATAACTTATGTCAATATCTTTATTGTTAATACATAATTAGCAACCACCGCAGCTGGGAACTGTACCTTCGTAATCGCTGGGCACATAACCACAGGCAAATGCAACGACTACAGCTACAAACATCAGAATAACGATGGTTGTGTAGGCTGCACTGATGCACTTCCAGCGGTTGAACCAGATCTTACCGTTCCAACCCAATGTCTGAAGAGCACTCCAGAAACCATGCGTCAGATGGAACCACAATGCAACCAGCCATACCAGATAAACGGCAGCATAGCAGGGGCAAGAGAATGTGTTGATGATATGCCCTACACCATCTGTTGCTGAGATTGTATTCTCTACTCCAGCCAACTCGGCATACATCATGTTGTACCAGAAGTTGTACAGGTGAAGACCCATACCCAGAACAACAATGATACCGAGAACCAACATATTCTGGCTTGCCCACTCAACCTTATCGGGCTTGCTGGTGACAGCATACTTACTGGTACCACGAGCCTTACGGTTCTGAATTGTAAGCCAAATAGCAAAAATGAAATGAAGAGCTACCAAGCCAGCCAACCCGACAGTTGCTACTACAGCATACCAGTTGGCACCCAGGAACTCACAAATCATATTGTAACCCTTAGCACTGATGAGGGCTACTACGTTCATTGACGCATGAAAGGTCAAGAACAGGATAAGCGCAATGCCTGTTACAGACATCACCACTTTCCTACCGATTGATGAATTGATTAACCACATAAATCATTAAATTTAGTTATTGAATATTTTTGTTTTTATTCTGCTTATACCTTATTTTAAGTACATTATTCCGCGCAAATTTACATAAAAAAGTGATTTGAACAAAATTTTGGCTCAAATGTTAAGAGAAAATATTAATTTTGCGGTTAAATTGAGTGTCGCATATATATGGAAATGAAATTTGATGTAGTGGTGGTTGGTGCAGGGCACGCAGGATGCGAGGCGGCAGCAGCCAGTGCGAAACTAGGAGCGAAGACCTGTCTCATAACAATGGATATGAACAAGATTGCACAAATGAGTTGCAATCCTGCTGTCGGCGGCATTGCCAAAGGACAGATCGTAAGGGAGATCGATGCTCTGGGCGGACACATGGGAGAAGTTACCGACCGCACAGCTATTCAGTTCCGTATGCTGAACCGTAGCAAAGGACCGGCTATGTGGAGTCCTCGTGCCCAATGCGACAGAGGAAAATTCATTTGGGCTTGGCGCGAAATTCTCGAAAACACGCCAAACCTTCACATCTGGCAGGATCAAGTTAAAGAGATTCTGGTAGAAGACAAAAGGGTAACTGGTGTCATAACATATATGGATGTTACCTTCAAGGCCAGATGCGTGGTGATAACAACCGGAACATTTTTGGACGGCCTGATGCATATAGGCAGGACAAAGCTGCCAGGAGGAAGATGCGCAGAGCCTCCCAGCCTACACCTTACAGAAAGTATTACCAGGCATGGTATAACGGCTGGCAGGATGAAAACCGGAACTCCGGTGCGAATAAACGGAACATCTGTTCACTTCGACGAAATGACAGAACAGCCAGGCGAATCTGACTTCCACAAATTCTCATTTATTGGCGAACCAAGGAACCTCCCTCAACTGCCGTGCTGGATTACCTATACGAACAAACAGGTACACGACAGATTAAAGGCTTCTTTGGCAGATTCTCCACTTTACAATGGTCAGATACAAAGTATAGGTCCTCGGTATTGCCCAAGCATAGAGACTAAACTGATTACTTTTGCCGATAAGGAAGAGCATCTGCTGTTCTTGGAACCGGAAGGAACGAACACCAACGAATACTATCTGAACGGATTTAGCAGCAGCCTTCCTATAGATGCACAATTGGAGGCTCTGAGAATGATACCCGCTTTCAGGGATCTGGAGGTATACCGACCAGGATATGCCATCGAATACAATTACTTTGATCCGACCCAACTGAAACACTCTTTGGAGAGCAAGATAGTTGACGGGCTCTTTATGGCTGGTCAGGTTAACGGAACCACCGGATATGAAGAGGCAGCAGGACAAGGTCTTGTGGCTGGTGTCAATGCAGCAAGAAAATGCGGTGAATCAGAACCTTTTACCATGAAACGAGATGAGTCTTACATAGGTGTTCTGATAGACGATTTGGTAACAAAAGGTGTGGATGAACCTTACCGCATGTTCACCAGCAGGGCAGAATACAGAATCCTTCTGAGACAAGATGATGCAGATGCACGTTTAACGGAGAAAAGCTATCAACTTGGTTTGGCTACCAGCGAACGATACAACCATTGGCTGAAGAAAAAAGAAGTCATAGAAGAGCTGGAGAGTTTCTGCAAAAACTACAGCGTGAAAGCTGCTCTGATAAACGAAGGACTGAAAGCTTTGGGAAGTACAGAACTGCAACGAGGCTGCAAACTGGTGGACTTGATTGCAAGACCGAGTCTTACACTAGATAATCTTTCGACATATATTCCTGCGCTACGAAACAAACTCGAAGCAATTCAGGAGAGAAAGGAAGAGATTACAGAAGCAGCAGAAATTAGAATGAAGTACAGCGGCTATATCGAAAGGGAAAGAGAATTGGCCGACAAAATGATTCGTCTGGAGAACATCAAGATAAAAGGGAAGTTCGACTATTCCTCCCTGCAATCACTTTCGACAGAAGCCAGACAAAAACTTACACGTATAGATCCCGAGACAATGGCTCAGGCAAGCAGAATTCCAGGCGTAAGTCCGAGCGATATCAACGTACTGCTTGTCCTCATGAAAAGATAAAGTCTTACTTTAAGAACAATGCAAGTTTCACGTGAAACAAAATATACTCATCTTACTGAAAATCAATAAATAACTTAAACGAAAAATAGCATGAATAATCCAAAATTGATTGAGAATTTAAGAGTAATTCCTGACTTTCCTAAGCCAGGAATCATGTTTCAGGATATAAGTACACTCTTTGATAAGGCTGAATGTCTGAAGATAATGTGCGACGAAACGGTAGATCTGTACAAGGATAAAGGAATCACCAAAATTGTTGGCATAGAAAGTCGTGGATTTCTATTGGCTAGCGCTGTAGCAAAAGAATTAAATGCCGGCGTTGTAATGTGCAGAAAGCCAGGAAAATTACCAGGAGAAACTGTTCAGATGACGTACGAGAAAGAATATGGGACTGATACCGTATGCATTCACAAAGGAAGCATCTCAGAGAATGATGTGGTCTTGCTTCACGATGACTTACTGGCAACGGGCGGTTCGATGAAAGCGGCTTACGATTTGGTGAAGATGTTTCATCCAAAAAAAATATACATTAACTTTATTATAGAACTTACCATAGAAGGATTACACGGACGCGATGTATTCGATAAGGACGTAGAAATAACTACATTGCTGAAGATCTAACCAGAAGCAGAACAGGAATGGTCAACCTAACGGAAAAAGAGAAGATTCAAGCCTATCTGAAAAGTATTGTTCTAAGCTTACCGGAAAAACCCGGATGTTATCAATACTTCGATGAAAATGGGACAATTATATACGTTGGAAAAGCGAAAAATCTGAAGAGAAGAGTATACTCTTACTTCAGCAAAGAACACGATAACCGAAAAACAGCTATTCTTGTCAGTAAAATCAGAGATATCAAATATACCGTTGTTAACACCGAAGAAGACGCTCTTTTATTAGAAAACAACCTGATAAAAGAATGGAATCCCAGGTACAATATTCTCCTTAAAGACGGAAAGACATACCCCAGCATCGTAGTAACAAACGAATTCCTGCCCCGTATCTTCCAGACAAGAAAGATAAACAAGAAGTTTGGCACATATTTCGGTCCTTACAGTCATGTGCCAACAATGTACGCTCTTCTTGATTTAATTAAGAATCTGTATCCGCTTAGAAGATGCCACGAAATCATTACACCAGAAAGCCTTGAGAAGAAAAAACACAAAGAATGCCTCGAGTATCATATAAAGAACTGCAAGGCTCCCTGTACGGGTCGTCAAAGCGTTGAAGAATACCTTCAGAATGTTGCGGAAGCAAAAGAAATCCTGAAAGGAAACACAGCTGAATTACAACGCAAGATGATGGCCAAAATGAAGGAACTGGCAAGCGAGCTGAGGTTCGAAGAAGCTGAAGTTGTCAAGAAGAAATACATGTTGCTAGAGAAATACAGAAGCCGAAGCGAAGTGGTCAGCAACACCCTGCATAATATAGATGTATTTAATATCGAAAGCGACCAGAAAGTTGCCTATATCAACTTCCTGCACGTAACCAATGGCTGTATCAATAAAGCATTTACCTTCGAATACGAAAAGCGAATGCAGGAAACAGACGAAGAACTTTTGGTTATGGGAATAGTTGAAATGAGGCAAAGATATGGTAGTGAAAGTAAGGAAGTTATAGTTCCGTTCCCCGTGGAACAATTCACGCAAAACTTTAAGTTAACTGTTCCCCAGAAAGGTGACAAAAAGGTGCTATTGGACCTAAGCAGACAGAATGTTTTACAATACAAAAAAGACCGACTGAGTCAAGCCGACAAACTGAATCCAGAACAAAAGACGACACGCCTGATGAAGGAACTGCAGGATGCTTTGCAGCTCCCTACCCTACCCATGCAGATTGAGTGTTTCGACAACTCGAACATAAGCGGAACGGATGCCGTGGCGGGTTGTGTCGTATTCAAAAAATGCAAACCCAGCAAGGCAGATTATCGCAAATACATTATTAAAGAGGTACAAGGACCTGACGATTACGCCAGTATGCAGGAGGTTGTCAGACGCAGATACAAAAGGGCAATGGAGGAAGGTTCCGCCCTACCCGATTTGATTATTACAGATGGCGGTAAGGGACAAATGGAAGTTGTAAGAGAAGTGGTAGAGGACGAATTGAGATTGAACATTCCAATAGCCGGATTGGCTAAAGACGACAAGCACAGAACCAACGAATTGCTATACGGATTCCCCCAGCAAGTGATAGGACTAAAGACAGACAGTGCACTCTTTCACCTGCTCACACAAATACAAGACGAGGTACACAGATACGCGATAACCTTTCATCGCGACAAACGCAGTAAGCATCAGATTGCCAGCGAGTTAGACAGTATAAAAGGAATCGGTCCGAAGACAAAGGAAATACTACTGAAGAAACTGCACAGCGTGAAGCGAATCAAAGAGGCAGAACGCACCCAGTTGGTAGAAATTGTAGGAGAATCCAAAGCAGAAGTTATCTATAATTATTTTCATTCGGAAGGCTGACTTTTGTTCTTCAACCCCCTCAAAAATGTATTTAATACACCAGGAATTTTCCGTTCCAAAGTTTGGTATGTACATTCCAAACTTTGGTATGTACGTTGCAAACTTTGGAATATAGGTCCCAAACTTTGAAATGGAAAATCTGCAATGATGAAAAAACATTTCATAAGCATAAAAAAACCTAAAACAAGGTAAGAATCAAATAATTATAGTATCTTTGCATATCGAAAAAACTACACATGAGAGCAGTTATACAAAGAGTAACACATGCAAGCGTCACCATCGAGGGTCAGAAGAAGGCTGAGATTGGAGATGGTTTCCTTATCCTGTTAGGTATAGAACAGTCTGATAACAAGGAAGATATAGACTGGTTGACACACAAGATTGTTGGATTGCGTGTCTTTGATGATGAAGCAGGAATCATGAACAGGAATATCCAGGAAACGGGAGGCGACATTATTGTTGTCAGTCAGTTTACCCTGATGGCAAGCTACAAGAAAGGGAATCGCCCCAGTTGGATCAGAGCAGCCGGCCACGAAGTGGCTATACCATTATATAATATGTTTGTGAACCAACTTTCTGAGGCATTGGGGAAACCTGTAGGAACGGGAGAATTCGGCGCTGACATGAAGGTAGAACTGCTGAACGACGGTCCTGTAACCATTTGTATGGACACTAAAAACAAAGAGTGAAAGAGAATGGCAAGAATAGTCAATAATATATTCCGTTTAGGCTTGTTGATGATTGTACTTGCAATTATCATACCAATTATCCAATGGTGGTTACTATTATCCCTATATTTCACAGAAATCTATGGATATAGCATTCTGGGAATAAGTGTATATACAATACTGTATTGGGGCGGATTAATTCTTATATTACCGAAAATGATTTTAGAGATTGGGAAAGGGAGAATTATTGGTAATCTTTTAATTATATCCGCAATTTTATTGATTGGATACATTTTCTATTATGGAGATATAAAAATTGCTATGGATCACTCAGCACTAGAAGAAACAAATATTTGTGATTATGACACTACGCGAAGCACAAGATAAAGTAGATCAGTGGATTAAGACCTATGGCGTCAGATACTTCAACGAACTGACGAATATGGCCGTCCTGACTGAAGAGGTGGGAGAACTGGCCCGTATTATGTCCAGGAAATACGGAGAGCAGTCCTTCAAGGAAGGCGAGAAGCAGGACCCCAGCGAGGAAATGGCCGACATCCTGTGGGTGCTGATCTGCCTGGCCAACCAGACGGGTGTGGATCTTACCGAAGCCCTGCAGAAAAGCTTCGAAAAAAAGACCAAACGAGACAAAGAGAGACATATAAACAACCCGAAATTAAAACAATAAAAGAGAAATATAATATGGAACAGAACAAGTACGAAGAGGCTCTTGCCAAGTATAATACGGCATTGAATGATGAGGAGATTGCAAAGAAAGTTGCCCAACTCATCGAAGAAAAAGTACCCGAGAACGATACCCTGGAAGTAAAGAAATTCCTGATGGGAAGTGTAGAACTTACTACCTTGAAAACAACAGACAGCGAAGAAAGTGTTCTGAAGTTCACAGAGCGAGTAAACGACTTTGAGGATGCCTACCCCGACCTGCCCCACGTGGCAACCATCTGTGTATATCCCTGCTTTGCCAGCATCGTCAGCCAGAGCCTGGAGGTTGAAGGTGTTGAGGTTGCTTGTGTAAGCGGTTCGTTCCCCTCTTCCCAGGCCTGCATCGAGGTAAAGACGGTGGAGACAGCCTTGGCTGTCAGAGACGGTGCTACAGAGATTGATATCGTGATGAGTGTTGGTAAATTCCTAAGTGGAGATTACGAGACCGTTTGCGATGAAATCAGCGAATTAAAGGCCATTTGTGGCGAGAAGAAGATGAAGGTAATCCTGGAGACCGGCTTGCTGGGAAGTGCTGAGAACATCAAGAAAGCCAGCATCCTGGCTATGTATGCAGGTGCCGATTACATAAAGACCAGCACAGGAAAAGAGAAACCTGCCGCAACACCAGAGGCAGCTTATGTTATGTGCCAAGCCATCAAGGAGTATTACGACAAGACAGGAATTCAGATTGGGTTCAAACCTGCCGGAGGATTGAACACCGTTCATGATGCACTCGTATATTATACTATAGTAAAAGAGGTGTTGGGAGAAAAGTGGCTCACCAATCAGTACTTCCGTTTGGGAACAAGCAGATTGGCAAATCTGCTCTTGAGTGAAGTTGTTGGCGAAGAAGTGAAATTCTTCTGATTTCTGGCCCTCGACATTGTAAAATTCACTTGCAGACGGCCGAGAGAAAAAGAATAAACGATTCTCGCAAAGCCAAAAAGAGCCGTATTCTATTGTTATTCAAAAACTTGAACACAAAAAATTCTGTATAGGAAAAACTCCAATCTAGAAGAAAATGAGAAAAAAAGCTATTTTACCCCTCGTTTTGGGATGTATTCTCTTATCATCATGTGTGGTAAGCAAGAAGAAGTATGAAATTGCAGAAGCAGGAAGATGGGCTGCCCTTTATAGCCGAGACAGCTTGGCAGATTTGCTGGGTCAAAGCAGAGACAGCTATGCTGCTTTAGACAAAAGGTGCAACAGTCTGCTAAGGGATACTACCCTACTGAAAGGAAGTATCAGAAACTATCAGACTCTTCTGGCAAATAACCAGAACGAGAACAAGAAACTGACTGCTTCGCTCTCTGATCGTGAAAAAACGATTGTAGAACTTCAGAATGTTATCAACGAACAGAACCAAAAGGTTAAGAATCTTCTGAACAGCGTACAAGACGCACTAAAAGGATTCAGTACCGACGAACTGACAGTAAGACAAGAAGGAGGAAAAGTCTATGTGGCGATGAGTGACAAGCTGCTATTCGAATCCGGTAAGGCTATCGTCAACAAACAGGGACAAGAAGCCTTAGGTAAACTGGCAGAAGTACTGAACAAGCAGACAGAAATAGAGGTGATGATTGAAGGTCATACAGATAATGTGCCCATCAAGACAGCCGTCTATCAGGACAACTGGGATTTAAGTGTTATCCGTGCTACCAGTGTAGTAAGAATTCTTACAGAAACCTATGGTGTTAATCCTCTGCAGATCCAGCCTTGCGGAAGAGGAGAATACAAGCCGGTTGCAGATAACGAAAGTGCAGAAGGAAAGTCAAAAAACCGTCGTACGGAGATTATTATGGCTCCGAAACTGGATAAACTGTTCCAGATGTTGGAGAACAACTAATACTTACGTTCAGCCATAAAGCTGACAAGGGAATGCAGGGATTCTACGATAACAGGATCCCTGCTTTCGTCTATTAATCCGTCTGCCATCATACGGAATTCGTTCATAGCCCAATAGGCATATTCGATTCCTCCGTTTTCTATAGTAAAGGCAACCAAGTCGTCTATTTCTTCCTGAGTTGCCTCCCCTCGCCTAACTTTTAACGCTTTAGATAGCATCTCCTCGTTCTTGGTCTTATTTATAACATGAATGACAGGCAAAGTTAGTTTACCCTCCTTCATGTCGTTTCCCGCAGGCTTACCAACATCCGTCTTGGTATCGTAATCAAAGATATCATCCCTTAGCTGGAAACAAGTTCCAACCAGATGACCGAACCTTCTCATGCGTTCTGCCTCTTCTTCCGAACCACCCGAAGCCAGGACTCCTAACTGAGCGGCAACAGCAAAAAGACTGGATGTTTTCTTACGGATAACCATATAATAAGAAGCCTCGTCTAACTTCTCCTCATCGAGATTAGCTAACTGTAATAGTTCTCCGTCGGCTAATGTCTGACCAAGATTGGCAACAACATCAACCACTTTTGTATCACCCGTAAGCGCTGCATGATGAAGGGCCCTGCTGAGAAGGAAATCGCCCACGAGAACAGCAATCTGATTTGTCATCAAAGCATTCACAGAAGCCTGTCCCCTACGCCTGTCGCTCTCATCTACAACATCATCGTGTACCAAGCTTGCTGTATGCAACAACTCTAAGGCCAAAGCAACATCATAAACACGTTGGTTTACAGAACCGAAGAGCTTTGCAGAAAGGAAAACCAAGGTGGGTCGGACCAACTTCCCCTTCTTCTGCAGCAAATGGTTTACTGCCTGCTGAAGCAAGGGATTGTCTGACTGAAGAGTTTCCGCGAATTGCTGTTTGTACTGCTCTAAAACGTCAGCAATAGGATTTTGTAAAGCCTCTAACGTATTCATTTAATACACTTTTGAAATGCAAAATTACATAAAAATGATGACCATTTCACTTTTTTTGCATAATTTTACCCAATAAATTTAAATATTGTATGCCTAAACTCTATCTTTTAGATGCCTACGCTCTTATCTACAGGGCTTATTATGCCTTTTTGAAGAACCCGAGAATCAACTCAAAGGGAGAAAACACATCAGCCATTCTGGGCTTTGTAAACACCTTAGAGGAAGTAATACAAAAGGAACAACCAACCCACCTGGGTGTTGCCTTCGACCCCTCGGGCGGAACATTCCGGCATGAAGCCTATCCCGAGTATAAGGCCCAGCGCGAGGAGACTCCGGAAGCAATCCGCTTTGCCGTACCTATTATAAAAAGGTTGCTGGCAGCCTATAATATTCCCGTTCTGGAGGAACCCGGCTACGAGGCAGACGATGTGATAGGAACATTGGCACACCAAGCAGACAAACAGGGAATAGAAACCTTTATGATGACACCCGACAAGGACTACGGCCAGTTGGTTACAAATCGAGTAAAGATGTATCGTCCTGCCGTCGGAAAGAGTGCCGAAGAGATTCTCGGACCAACTGAAGTGAACCAAAAATGGGGTATCTCCTCCCCTACCCAAGTAATTGATATCTTGGGACTTATGGGCGATGCCGTAGATAACATTCCCGGTTGTCCAGGCGTAGGAGAGAAGACAGCGGCCAAGCTAATCCAAGAGTTTGGCAGCATAGAGAATCTGATAGAGAATACAGACAAACTGAAAGGCGCGCTAAAAGAAAAGGTAGAGAACAACATAGAACAGATAAAGACCAGCAAATGGCTGGCCACCATCAAGACAGACGTCCCCATACAACTGGATATGGAGATGCTGAAGATGGAAGAACCTAATCAGGAAGCCTTGCAGAAGATTTTCGAGGAACTGGAGTTCCGCACCCTCATGCGCAAGAAGATAACATCCCCTACGCCAACGCCCGTTTCAAAGCCAGAGAAGAAGGGAAATGCTATTCAGGGAGACCTCTTCAGCGGATTCGGAGATAGCAATGAAGAAGAAGCAACGTTGTTTTCCGACAATAACACAATCGGCAACGGAATGCTTCGATACGACAAGGAAACAGCTGATTATCAACTGGTTGATACACCAGATAAAATAAAGAATCTGGTAGCCATCCTGCAAGGAGCAAAAGAGGTTTGCCTCGATACCGAAACTACAAGTACAGATCCTATTAAGGCGCGTTTAGTTGGCGTTAGTTTCAGCATAAAAGAAGGTCAAGGCTGGTATGTTCCTGTTTACGAAAACCAAGAAGCATTAGAACTTCTCCGACCTATATACGAGAACCCTGATACACCAAAGATTGGTCAGAATCTGAAGTATGACCTGCAAGTTCTACTGAATCACGGAATAGAGCTTCGCGGCCCAATGTTCGACACCATGATTGCTCACTATCTGCTTCATCCCGAAATGCGGCACGGAATGGATTATCTGGCAGAAGCCTACCTGCATTATCAGACCATCCATATAGATGAGTTGATAGGAACAGGCAAAAACCAGAAATCTATGGCAGAACTGAGTTCGGAGGAAGTCTATGTATATGCTTGCGAGGATACCGATATCACGCTGAGACTGAAGAACTTATTTGCTCCCGAACTGGAGAAGGAAGGGCTGATGAAACTCTTCCAGGAAATAGAAATGCCGCTGATGCCTGTACTTGCCTATATGGAAAGAAACGGAGTCTGCATCGATACCGAAGGACTTCGAGAGACCTCTGTTCTCTATTCGGAAGAGATGCAACGCATTGAGGAAGAAATATATCAGTTGGCAGGCGTACATTTCAATATCTCCAGCCCTAAGCAAGTAGGTGAGGTTCTGTTCGACCAGATGAAGATTACCAATAAACCCAAGAAGACCAAGACGGGCCAATATGCGACTACCGAAGAGATTCTGGTAAGTCTGAAAAGCAAAAGCCCTATTGTTGGCAAGATTCTGGAATACAGAGGATTAAAAAAACTCCTCAGTACATACATAGATGCATTGCCCGAACTTATCAATCCCGACACGGGACACATTCATACATCGTTTAACCAGACGGTTACCACAACAGGACGACTCTCTTCTTCGAACCCCAACTTGCAGAATATTCCTGTCAGGGACGAACAGGGAAAGGAAGTCAGAAAGGCCTTTATCCCAGAAGCAGGACAAGAATTCTTCTGTGCCGACTACAGCCAGATAGAACTGCGTATTATGGCACACCTGAGCGGAGACGAGAACCTGATAGAAGCCTTTAATGCGGGGCAGGATATCCATGCAGCCACAGCAGCCAAGATTTTCCATAAAGCCCTTGAGGAAGTCACCTCCGATGAACGCCGTAAGGCCAAGACAGCCAATTTCGGTATCATCTATGGTATCTCTGCCTTTGGTCTGGCAGAACGTCTGGATGTGTCCAGAACAGAAGCCAAAGAGTTGATAGACGGCTATTTCCTGACCTATCCTGGCGTTAAGGAATATATGGAGAAGAGTATCGCTATGGCTCGCGAAAAGGGCTACACAGAAACCATCTTTAAGAGACGTTGCTATCTGCCCGATATCAACTCCAACAACGCCAATGTCCGAGGCAATGCTGAACGTAATGCTATCAACTCACCCATTCAGGGAAGTGCGGCAGACATCATAAAGATAGCCATGATTCGTGTCTATCAACGCATGAAAGCAGAAGGCATCCGCTCCAAGATGATTCTGCAGGTTCACGACGAACTCTGCTTTACCGTCCTGCCCGAAGAGAAAGAGCGCCTGCAGCAGATTGTGGTAGAAGAGATGCAGAATGCTGTGCAGATGCGCATTCCCCTCATAGCCGATACAGGGTGGGGGAGTAACTGGCTGGAGGCTCACTAAGCCCCTCGCATAAGTTAAGATAACTTACAAAATTTGGTATTGTAAAATTAAAGCGGTAATTTTGCACCCAATTTAAGATTCAGAATAAAATGAAAGCAGGTATAGTAGGTCTGCCCAACGTGGGCAAGTCAACACTTTTCAATTGCCTGAGTAGTGCTAAGGCTCAGGCTGCTAATTTCCCTTTTTGTACCATCGACGCTCAGATGGGGCAGGTAAGTGTGCCGGATGAACGACTCACCAAACTGGCCGAGTTGGTTCACCCGGGTCGTATTGTCCCCGCTGTCTGCGACATTGTAGATATTGCCGGACTCGTTAAGGGAGCCAGCAAGGGCGAAGGCTTGGGTAATCAGTTCCTTGCCAATATCCGCGAGTGCGATGCTATCATTCATGTGCTCCGTTGCTTCGACAATGGCAATATTGTACACGTTGACGGTTCTGTAGATCCCGTTCGCGACAAGGAGATTATCGATACCGAATTGCAGTTGAAAGATTTGGAAACCGTTGAGGCTCGTATCAAGAAAGTCGAGAAAGCTGCAAGGGTAGGAGGCGACAAGCAGGCCAAGATAGAATTACAAGTACTGGAAGCCTATCGCGATGCTTTGGAACAAGGCAAGAGTGCCCGTACCGTAACCTTCGAAACAGAAGACGAGAATGCTGCCGCCAAGGGTCTCTTCCTGCTGACTACGAAACCCGTGCTGTATGTTTGCAACGTTGACGATGCCAGCGCATCCACAGGAAACAACTATACCGAAGCCGTAAAGAAAGCCATCGAGGGCGAGGATGCCGAGATGCTGATTATCAGCGCTCAGACAGAAGCCGACATTGCAGAGCTTGAATCCTACGAGGAGAAGCAGATGTTCCTCGAAGACATGGGACTCTCTGAGAGCGGCTGTAATCGCCTTATAAAGGCCATCTACCATCTGCTCACCCTGCAGACATTCATCACAGCTGGAGAGATGGAGGTAAAAGCCTGGACTTTCCGCAAGGGATGGAAGGCTCCCCAGTGTGCCGGTGTTATCCATACCGACTTCGAGAAGGGCTTCATCCGTGCCGAGGTTATCAAGTACGAGGACTACATCAAGTACGGTTCCGAAGCTGCTGTCCGCGAGGCAGGCAAGATGGGTGTGGAAGGCAAGGAATACGTCGTTCAGGACGGCGACATCATGCATTTCAGGTTTAATGTGTAAACGGATTAGGGATTAGAGATTAGGGATTAGAGATGGAGGAGTTCTATTATAGAAAACTTGAGGTTTATAAAAACGCAAAAGTTCTATCCCACCAAGTTTGTCAACTGATAAAGAAATTTCCTATTGAGGAACGATTTGCTCTATGCGATCAGTTACGTAGATCTGTAATGTCTGTCCCTATTAACATAGCAGAAGGCTTTGGAAGGTTTTCGTCCAAAGAAAAAGCCCATTTTATACAAATAGCTTTCGGATCACTCAATGAAGTAATGTGTGAATTAGAATTGGCCTGCGACGAAGCATACATAACCCAAGAACAGTTAAATAGTATGGAAAAACATATTATATCCGTGAGAAAACAATTATCTGTCCTACATCGCTCCATTCTAACCAATGGCGATTACAACACTAATCCCCTAATCTCTAATCCCTAATCCCGTAATCCTATGACATTATTCATCAACTGGAACCCTGATGTGGTAGCATTGGATCTTGGCTTCTTTGCCATCCGATGGTACTCGATATGCTGGTGCATCGGTCTGTTGGCCGTCTATTGGCTGATGCATCGCCTGTATCGTCAGCAGAAGATTTCCGAGGAGCAGTTCGAGCCCATGTTCATGTACTGCTTCCTGGGTATTCTGGTAGGAGCCCGACTGGGGCATTGTCTCTTCTATGAGCCCGGGTATTTCCTTTCTCATCCCATAGAAATGGTGCTGCCCATCCGTCATCTTCCTGATGGCAGTTGGAAGTTTACCGGCTACGAGGGATTAGCCAGTCACGGAGGCACATTAGGTCTGATGCTGGCCCTGTGGCTTTATGCCCGCAACATGAAGCTCAACATCATGCGCGTCCTTGATAATGTAGCCATCGTAACGCCCATCTGTGCTTGTGCCATACGTCTGGGCAATCTGATGAATTCCGAGATTATCGGTCGTCCTACCGATATGCCCTGGGCCTTCATCTTCGAGCGTGTGGATATGGTTCCCCGTCATCCGGGACAGCTTTACGAAGCCCTTTGTTACGCTTGTTTCTTCTTCATAGGGTGGTGGATTTACAGAAAATCCATGCAGCCCTCAGCAGACAACCGTTTCCCTCAGGTAGGTTCAGGCTTCTATTTCGGTCTGTGCCTCTTCCTTATCTTCACCAGCCGCATCTTCATTGAATATACCAAGGAGAATCAGGAAGCCTTCGAGAACGGAATGCTCTTCAATATGGGGCAGCTGCTCAGCGTTCCCTTCGTCCTCCTCGGCCTCTACTGTATGCTAGGTGGCAAATGGTGCAAAAAGCTGGCAGAGAAATAACTTCAACGAATAAAAAAGATAAAAATAGGAGCGGGTAGTGTTGAAAATTCAACATTATCCGCTTTTCTTTTATTTATTTTTGCAAAAGGAGAATATAGTATAAGAAAATGTTTTATATATTTGTAGCGCTATTAGATATATCCACACTTAAAAAACAACACTAAGATGAGAAAACTTTTTATTTCCGCATTGCTTGCCAGCTTCGCTTTGGCAGGGCAGGCACAGAATGGTCTGATTCGTATGGATAGTGCATCCGAAGCCTGGAGGAACAAGTATCCACAAAGTTTGTTTTTTTATCATGAAGTAGAGCGACTGCTGATACCAGAAGGAGCAGCATTCGGCATGAAAGGCATACCATCGTTCTCACCCGAGTGGACGCTGACTTATGATTCCCTAACCCATGAACTTACGTATCGGGAAGCAGAGGAGAACATCCATCAAAGAACCTATAAGGCTTGGTATAAGAGTAAAGGGGATAGATTTGTACAACGAAAGCATCCAAAGAACTACGAGGCTCCTGCAGTAAAGACATACACAATGGCTATTAGTGCTGACCAAGCAGCAAAACTTCGAAGCATTTGGGCACAAGCCATTGACACAGCCAAAGAGAAAGAGGCTGAACGACGTATAATAATGACGGATGGAACAAATTATGAATACTTCATCAATGGCAAGCGAGCTAAGTCTACTACTATTGGTGAAAAGACCAAGTTCGAGATGTTCGCCCTAAAATTAAAGGAAGTCGTTCGTAATGGTAGTGCCAGCAGCATCGATTCACTCATAAACACAGATCTTTAGCACATCTAAAATAAGCAACAGCCCCCAGAAGCAATCCCAGGGGCTTGCTCGTGTTCATTTCCGAGTAAAACACGCCATTAGCAGGATTTCTTTTATCATCTCTGGCGGTGGAGGAGTGGAATTCCGATATTATTTGACACGTAAAATGCAATATGTCAGTTAATAGTTGTATTTTTGCAGACAGAAACAAAACAATAACACTTATGAGTACCAAAGTGATGCAACATAAGTTTACACTTTCCCTGATTCTTTTGTTCGCTATAGTTCATGCGTTAGTGGCAAACGACGGAGTCTACTTCACAAGCGGGAGTTTCCTTGTTCCTGTAATGGAGACGAACATCTCGGTGACGAAGGAAGTGTTGGAGATTACGCTCTGTAAGGACGGCTATGCGGATGTAGCAGTTGACTATACCTTTTATAATAATACCGACGAGAAGACGGTAACAATGGCTTTCGAGGCTGCACCGCCCTACAATGCCGACACGCATTTCAACCCAAAAGGCATTCATCCTTACGTAAAAAACTTCACCGTCCTGTTCAACGGAAAGAAACTCCAATACCGCAATGCTGTAGTAGCAGAAGACGGTGACTTTTCTCCACTTAACTTGATGCAGTGGAAAGGATACGGCGAAGTGCCCGATAGTCTATTGCCCGTAGATGATGTTCTCTATAATGCCGCTTGTGACAGTTTCTGCTCTTTCTCCTATGCCTATTACTTCGATGCTCCGTTCAAGAAAGGTGTAAACAAGGTTCGCCACACATATCGCTACAAGATGAGCTACGGCATAGGCCGAGAGTTCGAGGTTCCCTATTCACTGACTCCTGCCACTCGGTGGGCAAACCTTAAGATTGACAACTTCACGCTAAGAATTAAAGCAGAGGATACAAGAGAGATAATCCTGAACGACTCCCTCTTCCACAATGCCCCCTTCAAACATACCCGTAGCTATGAGACATTTCAGATCCAGGATGAAATCTACGGAGAATGTATCTTTGCTGAACTCATGAAGGGAGACGTGCTGGAATGGTATAGCAAGGACTTCTCGCCCAAGGGAATCATGTGCATCCTCTCAGCATCAACCCTCAGGCGCGGCATCTTTGATTACGCTATTTCCGGAAAAGTGGTCATAGACAAAGAAGGAGGCGAGTTTCGCTATCTTGCCGATTCTGGCAGCAACTATTTTGTAGAGGCACAAGACTACGGATTGATTCCCAAAGCCGATGCCAGAGTGGAAGAGCGGGAAGCGGGAAAGGGCCAAGGATTTGTCTTTCTACGGAACCAAATCAAGAAAGCAAACGTCCGCCAGGAGCCATCCAAGCAAAGTAAAGTACTTTGTACGGTAAGCAACGATGGAGAGATATCCGAATATTATCCTTGCCTTGGATATACTCAGGACAAATCTTACAATAGTTGGTACAAGGTCAACATCAATGGCAAGACAGGCTACATTAGTGCCAAGTTATTGTTATGGGATTCCATAAGACTGTAATTTTCCACACGCATAAAACGGGCTGCCGACAACATTGACGAATGGGTATAGTGGGTGGCAGAGGACCTGAAGAAATAGCGACACAAATCTAATTAGCATCCTCCGCAGAACTCCCGGAGCCAATCTGTGAAGTCCGAAACGCTTTCGCAGGGTTGGCCCTTGATGCGGCTAAGGAGGCGGAGACGTTGGTTGCGCAGGTTCTGCGGACTGATGTTCAGCAACGTTGCTACTTGCTTCTGCCGCAGTTCTACGGCAGAGAGAAGGCACATCTGCATTTCGCTGCGCGAGAGGTTCTGCTTCTCCAGCTTGCGAAGCAGGGTAGGGTAGCGGTCACGCACAAAAGTGTGAAGCTGTTCCCATTCCTCTGCTGAGGGTTGCTGTCCGCTATCGGCCAGTTGTTCCATGCGGCTGATAATCTCGTTGAAGACCGGCTTCGGCTCTGCTGCCGGCTTTTTCTTGCGACGATATAATATCCAAAGGGCAACAATCAGAACCGCCAAGGCCGACAATATAATATAAGGTAGGGTGGGGCGATGCACTTCCTCAGCGGTTGTGTTTACAATGGAGGGCTCCGAAAGGCTCTCCTGAGAATGGTACTGCGAGCGCAGCAGAGAGTCGCGGGCTGCGGCACAGCGATGGATGATATCGGATTGGTCTGCGTCGGGATGCTCCTGGAAATAGCGCAGGCAGAAGTCCATATCGGTAAGCATCTGGCGGACATTCTCCAATTCATAGCCTTTCATGGCTTGGGCGAAATCGCTGTGGTTGGCATATAGACTGCTGCGCAAGGCATAGGCTCCCTGCAGGACGAAATAGGTGCTGCCCTCGTCCTTCTCTATGCGCATGAAGTGCTCCAGCGCCTCGGTATATGCACCTGTATATAGACAAAGGTAGGCCATCATGAACTGACTGGCCTTGTACGTCGGGTCAGCTTTCAGCGCAAGAGAAAGTTCCTTACGCGCCTCTTCCATCTGGTTTTGCTGAAGCAACGAGAGGGCAGCCAGGTGATGAGCGCGGGCTGCTTCCTTTGCCGGTCCTTTGGCGTCGAACCACTCCGTAAGCGGTGGGAGCAGGGAGTCGATGGTCTCGCCCTTCGCGTTCTGTGCCATAGCTTGTGCCAAACGATAGCGCATCTGGATGGAATCGGGATAATATTGGATGGTGTCCTTCACCTCGTTAAGCAAGTAGAAGGCATATTGGGCATCGGAACTGCTTTCTACGGCGTTCTCGGCGTACAGAATCTGCAACGGCGTCTCCACCTGTTTGCGGCAGGAGAAAAGGAGGAGAAGAAGCAACAGCCTCACCCCTAACCCCTCTCCGAGGAGAGGGGAGAAAAGGAAGCTGCCAACTTTTCGTAGGAAGCCCCTCTCCTCGGAGAGGGGTTGGAGGTGAGGCTGTTTCATGCTGCAAAGATAAGGCTTTTTCCCCATATTTTGTGCCTTTTCCCGATAAACACCAGTAAAAATGCGGTTTGTTTACTTTTGTTTACTGCCTTTTTTTGCAGGAATTGGCGTTTCGACGTTACTTTGCAGCAGAAAAACGTTGCAGCGTATTGAAAATATGTAAAACAAACAAAATCGAAATGCAAATGAAACGAATCTTTCCCTTGTTGGCAATCGCATCGCTACTTGCTGCCTGCCACAGTCAACCAAGCCCCTCCGACAAAGATTATGAGGCTTGGATGTATTACGACAACCTTATTAAAATACCCATGTTGCCTGCTCGCATCGACAGTATCCTTGTAGAAATCACCCCAGATACGCCAAACTGGCATGAGCAATATCCCACAAAAACAAGTACTTCGGACGAGAACCCTTTTTTGCAATCGTTCGCAAATGAAGTCACCATGCTGCCCTTAGCTCCGACACCCGGCTTCCACATCGGCTGTATTGAGAAGATTGAGACCGACGGCGACCTGCTCTTCGTGCTTGGTGCCGAGACGGAGGACAACGGCGAGGATGTCTTTCAGTATAACATCAAGAAGAGGGCTGGCTTCATCTTCCGCAGGGACGGCAGCCTGGTGGCTCAGCTGAAAGTATCAAATGTCAGCAAGGACAAAGACATGGTCACTATGGCTGTGAACCGAGAGGCCAAGGAGATAAGCCTGATGTATTGGGAAAAATGGAGAGATTGTTGGGGCGACCTCCTTTCCTACGATTACGAGGGCAACCTGCTGCGTCACGAAGTAACCTATTATGATTATGCCAACATCATGGGCTATACGCAGAATCATCTGGTCAGCAATGTGCGTCCGCCAATAAGTGATTTTGCTCCGCAGCTCACGGTGTACGATAAGGAACTCTTGCCGCAAGGCTGCTGTCTCTCTCGTCCCTCGCCGGTTTACACCTGCGACTTGGAGGCCTCGCTTGTCAGCTCTGGCGATGAACTCTTCTATGCTGCCGAATACTCCGACACCATTTGGCAAGTGACGCCCGAGGGAGCCTTTGCCCGCTATTTGGTGCGCGACGACAGCCTTGGCATAGGCTCTGTGGCTTTCGACTCCACCCTTACGAAGTCCCAGCGCGTGCTTGCCACCGAGAACATCTATATTCCTGAACCTAGAATCGACCAGTTGTTACTCGTCTCACCCGGCTTCCTGTTGCGCCGCTACATTCAATATTATGATATCAGGATTGAGGAAGAAACAGACAGCACGTTCAAATGGACTAGCAGCAATCACCAAACAATTCTCGTCTATGACCGCGTCTCTGGTCATAATTGCTGGGCTTGGAGAATAGATCAGTATAGGTTTAAGCTGCGAGGCCTTTGCCTAACCTCAGCAAAGGCATTGACGGAAGACGGCACACTCATCTCGTTCCATACGCCCGCCCAGATGAAGTATTTCGCCTCGCACCCCGATACGTACGAACTGGATGAAAAGACGCAAGCGTTCGTGAAAAAGCTGGATATCAAGGCGAACCCCGTCCTGCTGCTTATGCCGCTGAAACACTTTTAGGCCCCTCTTCAACCCCCAAGCCCCCTCTTCCCCCAAATGGGAAGCGGGGGTGTTATGCCCCAAGGTGTATAAAACTAAGCAGGGGCGTTTTCTTCTTCTGTATTCTCCAAAGCCTGTTCTTGCTGTAATTGTTTCTTGCGCTTGGGGTTCTGGCTGGCTCCCATCTTCAACAATCGGGAAGCGGGAGTGAGGATGCTCTGACCCGTTTCTGCCGTTATGGATTCTAACTTATCGAAGCTGTCCTGCGTCTTCTGGAGTTGCTGCTTGACGCTTTCGAATCGTTCGGCAAACAACTGCACACGATCCACAATCATATTGGCGCACTCCATAATCTTCTGCTGGTTCTCCACCTGACGCACCTGCTTCCAGGTCATCTCCAAAACACGCAGCATGGTGTACAGGTTCTGACTGCCTGTGATGATAACCCCTCGGTCATAGGCATCCTTCCAGAGCGTAGCATCGTTCGAGAGTGCCAACTGCAGGGCTGACTCCGAGAAGACGTACATCAGAACGAAATCCAACTTGGCGTGCCCTTCGGCAATGTATTTCGAGTAATTCTTTCTGGAAAGCTCGTTCACATGATTGCGCATACTGGTCAGATGACGCTTCAGGGCATCCTGCCGCTGTGCCTCCGTCTCAGCATTATGGTAATCCTCGAAGGCGGTAAAGGACATCTTGGAGTCGATTATCACATCGCGCTTGTCGGGGAAATGCAGAATAGCATCGGGGATAAGGCGATGCCCCTCTTCCTCGTAAACCACATAGCCGTCCTTATCTCTGATGGTCTCCTGCAGCGTAAACTGCTCGCCCTCCTGAAGGCCCATACCCTCCAGGAGCTGTTTCAGTCGCAACTCACCGAAATTGCCCTGCGTCTTGTTCTCGCCTGTCAGGGCTTGTGCCAACTTATCGGCTCGTTCTCCTACCTGACGGCTCTGCTCTATGCTGGTCTTGATGGTAGCATCCAGTCGCTGCATGGTAGAGTTATGCTCGCGGTCGGAACGCTCCACAGCCTCACGCATTTGCTGAATATGTGTCTGAAGAGGGGTAAGGATGCCCGAGAGCTGTTCTTTGTTTACAGCCGACAGTTCCTCTGCCCGCTCCTTCAGAATCTTCTCCGAAGCCGAATTCATCTGCTCGCGTATCAGCGCCATCTGCTGCTCCATCTGCTTTTGCTGAGACTCTTGCTGCGAACGCATCTGTTGCTGACTCGATTCTTGCATAATCTTCATTTGCTCGCGGAAAGTGTCCTGCTGGTCACGCATCTGCTGCTCGGTCGAAGCATTACGCTCCTTTGCAGCCAGCACTTGCGACCGCATGGCAAAATACACTCCTATTGCTCCCAAGGCAATACCGATAATGAGGAATAATAGATAATAGAGTTCCACTTTATAAATTGAGAATTGAGAATTTGTTTACGGTTTACGGTTATCGTTCCCTCTCTCCCCTTTGGGGGAGTTAGAGGGGGGCCAAATCGTTATCTATAAAGGCAATGAGGTGTTCTACGGCTTCTGCTTCGGGAACGTTCCGCTCTACGCATTCTTTGTTCTTATAGAGCGAGACTTTTCCTCGGGCAGCACCCACATAGCCGTAATCGGCATCTGCCATCTCGCCCGGACCGTTCACGATGCAACCCATAATACCTATCTTCAGGGTACGATAGCGAGCATCAGCCTTGGCCTTCTCCTCGATGGCAGCCTTGATGCGACGAATGGTGTCCTGCAGGTCGTACAGCGTACGTCCGCAACCCGGACAACTGATGAACTCAGGCTTACACATCTGCACACGAGCAGCCTGTAGGATGCTTTGGGCCACAGGAATCTCGCATTCGGGTTCCTCGCTCAACGAAACACGTATCGTATCGCCAATGCCGTCGATAAGCAAAGCACCTATGCCCACGGCACTCTTCAGTCGGCCGTCTTCGCCCTCGCCTGCTTCCGTAACGCCCAAATGTAGCGGATAGTCCATTCCCTCCTTCTCCATCTCCTTGCACAGCAGACGGACGCTCTGCACCATAATAACCGTATTGCTGGCCTTGATGCTAACAACAACATCTGGGAAGTGTTCGCGCTCGCAGATACGCAGAAACTCCATGCAGCTCTCTACGATGCCCGCAGGGGTATCGCCGTAACGACTCATGATACGGTCCGAAAGCGAACCGTGATTCACACCGATGCGGATAGCTGTTCCGTGCTCGCGGCAGATAGCCAGGAAGCCGCAGAAGCGGTCGTCCAGTCGCTGCAGCTCCTGCTGGTACTCCTCGTCGGTATATTCCAGATGCTTGAACTGACGGGCTGGATCAACGTAGTTGCCTGGGTTGATGCGCACCTTCTCGACAATCGTAGCAGCCACATCTGCCACATTGGGATTGAAGTGTACATCGGCACACAAGGGTGTATCTCCGTAGCCGCGAGCCACCAATCCAGCCTTTATGTTGCGAAGGTTCTCAGCCTCGCGCGTTCCCTGCGTAGTGAGTCGTACCAAGTCGGCTCCGGCATCTATGATGCGGATGCACTGTTCTATGCAGCCTTCCGTGTCCATTGTGCTGCAGGTGGTCATACTCTGGACGGCCACCTTGTTCTGACCGCCTATTCGCAGCTTACCTATCTTAACCTCGTGTGTCTGTCGTCTCATTTAATTAGTCTTATTTAAATTTCCGGAGTTATAAGATGAAGTTAAAAGGGGAGTTATGCGCTACGCGAAGGAAGTTAAAAATTATTTGAGTAGTTAAGAATTCGGGAGTTAAGTAGTTAAGCCATTACTAAAGGCACGTGTATAACTATCGTCTTTAACTCCTGTCCGAATGGACGAGCGAAGCGATAACTTCTCTAACTTCTCTAACTTCCCTAACTTCAGTTAGTCTTATAGTTATATTTCACCATAGCCAAATCCTGATTGGCCTTTACTATCTTCTGCTTCAGGTCTTCCTTGTAGGCCTTCATCTTGATGGACAGCACCTCGTCGCCGAGAGCTATCATCTCTGCCGCCAGGATGCCTGCATTCTGGGCAGCATTTACGCCTACGGTAGCCACAGGTATGCCTGGAGGCATCTGAATGATGCTCAGCATAGCGTCTAATCCGTCCAGCATGCCCTTGATGGGAACACCAATGACGGGTAGGGTAGTGCTGGCAGCAATAACGCCAGGCAGAGCGGCAGCCATTCCGGCTCCTGCTATAATCACCTTTATGCCGCGCATCTCTGCGTTCTTGGCAAATTCCTCAACTTCCTGGGGTGTTCTGTGGGCCGAGAGGGCATTCATCTCGAAGGGAATCTCCATCTCGTCCAAGAACTTAGCGGCTTTCTCCATAACGGGCAGATCGCTTGTGCTGCCCATGATAATACTTACAATTGGCTTCATATCTTTATTTTTAATTTATAATTCAGGCCTCACCCCCCGCCCTCTCCCGTGGGAGAGGGAGCTTTTTTAGCGGTTAGCGTCTTTCGTCATTCGTCTTTCGTCATTCTTCACTTAAAAATAAATGATTCCTACGAAACCACATACTATTCCGATCAGCGTTCCCACCAACACTTGTGCCAGGCTGTGCTGAAGAAGTACCATACGGCTTGTCATTACGCAGCCCGACAGCAAGACGGCTCCACAAAGCCACCATACAGGGTTAAAGCCGAAGATAGCCGAATATGCCACCAGACCGCCTATTACGGCACCTGAGCCTGCAGAGTGCATACTAACCTTCCAGAACATATTTACGATGATGCAGCACGTCTGAACCAACAGCGAGACAACCAGTATGGCTGTCAGGAAACGGGGCAGATGGAGGCCGTTGAACAGATACATGCAACACAGATAGCAAAAGAAATGAATAGAGTAGGGGACTAAACGCTTGTGTCTTTCTCTGAGGTCCTGCAACTTCCATCCCAGCAGTTTTCTGTAGATAAAGGTAAGACCTACGGGCAAAAAGACGGTAAAGAAATACACAAGGCTCAGCACCAGCAGCCTGAAATGCCACGGGAAGATACTCATGTACGTAAAGGCAAGCAGTATGATGGTTCCGACGGTAGGGTAGTACATGGGTCGGAACAGACTGCTGAATACACTGGCTATGACGATATGTTTTCTCATTGAATATTGAACATTGCGGTAGCAAATTCTTCACTCTTCACTCTTCATTCTTCACTCCCTCAGTCTCGCAATGGGTATCTTCATAATCTCCCTGTATTTGGCTATTGTACGGCGGGCTATGTCGAACCCTCTCTGTTTCAGCAGGGTTGCAAGTTTCTCGTCGCTCAGCGGATTCTGTTTGTCCTCGCCGTCTATCAACTCCTGTATTACGGACATCACCTGCCTCGAGGTGGCTGCTTCTGTATCGTCCTTCTGCACAGCCTTATGGGTAAAGAAATGCTTCAGGGAATAGATGCCGAAAGGCGTCTGCACATACTTGCTGTTGCACACACGGCTCACGGTGCTGATGTCGTAACCGGCCAGATTGGCAACATCCTCCAGCTTCATGGGCTTGAGCAATGTATCGTCGCCATCCAGGAAGAAGGGGCGCTGCAGTTTTATGATGGCGTTCATGGTCTTGATCATACTCTCCCTACGCTGCGCCAAAGCATCTATGAAGATACGGCCGCGCTCCACGTATTCGCGCGTGAACCTTATTTCTTCCTGCACGGCTTTGCTCAACTGCTGCCCTTGCATATTCTCGAAGGCCTGAAGCCTTTCCGTTGCATCCGGGCTGATTACCAGCGACGAAGGATTTCCGCCGTTCAGCTGCATGGTGATATGACCGTCCTCGTCTGTTTCTACTATGAAGTCGGGCAGTATCTGATGACCTATCAGCACACTCTTCTCTCCGACAGACGAGCCAGGCCTTGGGTTCAGGCGTTTAATTTCGCGTTTCAGTTCCTCCAGTTGGATAGCCGAGAGTTTCAACTTGCGCTGTATGTCACCCCAACGCTTATGCAGGAAATCGTCGTAGTATTTCTCCATTACCTGCAGCATCAGGCGTTGATAAGGGTTCTTCGTGTCGCGCTTAATCTGTAGGACAAGACATTCCTGTAGCGAGCGGGCTCCCACGCCGGCAGGCTCGAACTGCTGCAGGATAGCCAGTATCCTCAGCATCTCTTTCTCTGTGGTCTCTACACCCTGATAGATTTCTGCTTCATCGACTATCTGTATCAAAGGCTTCCCCAAAAGACCATTACCGTCCAACTCGCCTATCAGGTATTCCAACAGTTGCTGCTCTCGCTCCGTCAGGTCGAAGTCGGACATCTGTGCCTTCAGTTGGTCGTAAAACGTAAGGGTATCTCCATACTCCACATTCTCGGGCATATTCTTGGTGTAGGTAGAGCGTAGCATATAGTCGGGGATATCGTCCTCGCTTCGGTAGTCGTAGGAGGCCTCACCCCCTTCCCCCCTCTCCGAGGAGAGGGGACCTTCTGCCGCCCAGCTTCCCTCCTCCTCGGGGGAGGGATCGAGGGAGGGGGCTTTCTCCAGCCAGGGATTCTCCAGACACTCATTGTCTATGCGCTGCTGCAGGGCCTCTATGGGCATTTCGGTAAGCCGCACCAGCATCACCTGCTGGGGCGTAAGTGTCTGCACTTGCACTTGCTGCTCGGTCTGTACCTGGACTTGTTCCTGTGTCTGTTTATTTAATTTTGCCATATCTAATGCAAAAGTACAAAGAAAAAATGAGCCAACAACTTTGTATGGCTACTTTTTTTAGAAAGAAGTTAAAGAAGTTAGAGAAGTTAAGGAAGTTAAAGGAGTTAAGGAAGTTAAAGGAGTTAAGGAAGTTAAGGGAGTTAAAGAAGTTAGAGAAGTTAAGGAAGTTAGAGAAGTTAAAGACGATAGCAACTTGGATATTTCTATTAATAAAGGTTAAAATTCGGGTGGATTTGCCACTTTTTTACCCTTATCCTGTGCACCGCTTACTTTTCCCCCTACTTTTGCAACAGAAAACAAACGAAACGCGATATGAAAACAACCAACAGAAGAGAGGGCATCCTCAGCAAGACGGAGTACGACATTATGTCCATAATCTGGGACGTTAACCGCTCTGTCTCGGCACGCGAGATCTACGACCTGCTGCCCGAGCCTCAGCCAGCCTACACCACATTGGCTAACGAGATGCGGATGCTGTACGAGAAGGGCTTCGTGGACCACTTCAAGAAGGATGGTGAAGGTAAGACGCATCATTACATCGCCCGTATAGGCAAAGCCGAATACGTCCGCAAGGCCATGCACGACGTGAAGCGCACCTTCTTCGGAGGCAGCCTGCGCTCGATGCTCAGCTACTTCATACGCGAAGAGGAAATATCGGAGGAGGAACTGATAAACTTCTTGCACGAGATGGAAGCCCCCTCCCAACCCTCCCCCGAGGAGGAGGGCCAAATATCAACTAATAAGAACACTCCCTCCTCGGGGGGAGTTGGAGGGGGGCTTATCAATTAATCACTCCCCCAAGGGGGGAGACGGAGGGGCTTATGTCACAACTCTTAATCTACGCTATCAAGTCGGCCATACTGCTCACATTGCTGTTTGTGCCTGGTATATTCCTGATTTTCAGGGAGAAGATGTTCAGGTTCAACCGCTTTACTCTGTTGGCCATCCTGCTGCTGAGCCTTGTGTTGCCGCTATGTAATTTCTCTTACATCTCGATGGTCAACATGACGGCTGTTCAGACTTTGGAAAAAGGTTTGCTGGAGATGGGAGTACCCGTCAAAGGAAACGGCCTCACCCCTTACCCCTCTCCCGTGGGCGAGGGGAACTTAGAAAAACCCTTTCCTTGGTTCTACGTCGTAAGCATCCTGTATGCCATCGGAGCAATGACCATTCTGGGCATCCGTCTGCGTGAGGTACTTTCCATGGGACGCATCATCCGCAGGGGCAGCATCTGGACGAAGGACGATTCCGACGGCATCCGCATCTATTGTCATGCCCAGCATGTGGCACCCTTCAGCTGGCTGCGAAGCATTGTCATCAGCGAGCAGGACTATGCTGAGAGCGGACGCGAGATTATCCTGCACGAGAAGGCTCACATCCTGTACCGTCACTCCCTGGACATCATCCTCTTGACCCTTGTAGAAACCATCCAGTGGTGGAATCCCTTCGTCTATCTGTTAGGCATTCATCTGCGCGACATACACGAGTACGAGGCAGACGACTACGTCCTCCTGTCGGGCATTTCCGCCCATTCCTATTCCGAACTGATCATAAGGAAGGCTGTTGGCGCCAGCACCTATACCTTTGCTAATAATTTTAATCACAGTCTAACAAAAAAAAGAATCAGTATGATGCTAAAGACAACACCCCCTCGGAGCCGTCGCAGCCTGGTGCTGTACGTCCTCCCCATGATTGCACTGGCCCTCAGCGCCTTTGCTACCTCAGAGTTCCAGTCAGCCAGCGAGCTGATAGAACAAAAAGTCAACGCCGCCGGCAATACCTTTACGCTAAAAGGAACAGTTCCCAAAGAATTGAATGTTGACCATTACCTTGTATATATCAACCGCTACGGTCAGAAAGGCTTGCCTGCCCCCATAGATTCCGTATATGTCAAGGACGGGAAATTCGAGTTCTCGGAAGAATTCGACCAACCCTATTCCGGAATGCTGCGAGCCGTTAAGAAAGACGGCACGTTAGGAGAATTTTTTATGGAGTTCTTCTTCGTGCCAGGCGAGAACTGTAACATAAATATCTTGGGTGAAGGCCTTAATGAGTTTGCCCTCAGCGGAAGCAAGTTCTATCAGGACTGGACGGCATTCAAAATCTTCTACGAGAAAGAAAGGCAGAAAGCGATAGACCTGCAAGGCGCAGGCGATAAGGCTTTTTCCGAAGCCGTAGCCGACTATAACCGTAAGCACAAGGACGAGGAAGGCTGCATCATGTACCAGTATATGTGGAGGTACGCAGGTATGGACTACTCCATTGCCGACGGCATCAGGAACGGCCGCTTCAAAAATTATATAGCGTACATGAGAGTAGGGCATGAAAAAAACGATGTAAGCATAGGAATCCACGACAACAAGCTATACCTCAAGAAAAAGGGGGAGGATGTTTACAGACAGGTTAATCCCAAGGAACTGATGGAAACGCTCAGCCAGTACAAATACGAGCCTACCGTCATCCACATCTACTCATCCGGCCAGGAATTCAGCCAGCTGGAGCACATAGCCAAGGAAGCCTGCCGCAAGAACAACCTGCTGAAAATCAATGTGCATAAACGTTAGCGACAAGAAAAGACATAACACCCTCTGATAAACAAAACAGCCCAAAGGAAATCTCCCTGGGCTTTTTTTGTGCCTTTTTTTCGCAAAATGGGAAGAAGTTATCGTTTTTCAATAATATTTTTGTGATTTTTCTTGGTGGTTTCAAAATAACATCATACTTTTGCATATCGAAAAACGATAAATTACTAACCAAAAACAATAAATAGGTATGAAAAAGAGATTGAATTTTTTGTCTATCATGATGCTTGTGCTGATAGTGATAGAGTTTGTAAGGCTTAGTTGGCAGATGAAGGGAGCAATTCGTTACTTCCGGGCTACTATCGAAACATGTTTTTCAGGCGGTTCCGCTGATTGGACGCTCTTCTGCTTTATGGTAATAGCTTTTGCCTTAGTTATATTAATATGGTATCTGACATTATTCAAAGGATTAATGGCGTTCGTCAGATTTATGCTGAACGTCAATAAGGACAAGATTTTTGTAAAGGAGAACATTCCGCTACTCCGCAAAACGGGCAATGGCATTTTCTGGTATAATATGTTTATGCTATCAGCAGTTCTTATAAATTATTTTACTTGCGTTCAAATGCATTTACCCCCAACTGATCATACCGGCTGTATATTCCGTAGTGTAATTTATCCCATTATCCTAAGTATTTTCTGCTGGATTATAGCCGAGGTCTTCGAAATCGGCATCAAGCTGAGGGAGGAGCAGGAGTTGACGATTTAAGAAAGTTGAGAGTTGATAGTGTAGAGTTTAGAGACAGTTGAAAAAGTAAATAGTGCCGCCACTGGCGGAGTAAAATAGTACTTCAAACCTGCTACTCTAAACTTCAAACACTGACTCTAAACTCTAAACTCTAAACTATCAACTGTACAAACTGACTCTAAACTCTAAACACTAAACTCTAAACTAAAAACAATCATTGAACAATAAAAATTATCGCGTTATGAAAAATAAACTGAAGATTTACACCGTTTTGCTGGTTCTTGTCATTCCGGTATATAGAGTTACGAACATATTACTGAATCATAACTCTCATCATATAAGTGAGGAGAAAGCTTTGACTATTGGTCCCTTGCCCAAGGAATGCAGAGGAGAAACCATAAAAACAGTAGATGGTGATTGGACCCGTATGAAACCATTTTATCCATTTGAAGTTAATGTAAAATCATACAGTTTTGAACGAGATAAGTATTTGAGTTGTAATGCGGGCAAGAAATCATGCACTATGGATATTAAAAAAGTGCAGATTGATATTCCTTCTGAACGTGAAAATGTAAAGACTATTTATAATATTCAAGTAGTTAATATTATAATACAAATGATATTTGCTATTTTAATTCTAATAATAGGTTATCGTTTAATTGTTTCTGTTTACAATGGAGAGGTATTTGTGGGCAAGGTTGCCCGTCTGATGGAAGTGGCTGGCGGATTAATTTGTGGTATGACGTTGGTAAACACTATATCTAGCTATATATCATTCAGGATGCTACTGGAACAGATAGATTCGACATACCTTGACATTTATTGGGATTATGGCAATAATTTTATCTGGATTACTCTCGGACTTACGCTGATGGTATTCTCTCAGATTATCTTAAGGGGCAAGGAGTTGCAGGAGGAACAGGAACTGACCATTTAGGCCCCCTCCCCGCTCCCCCTTGGGGGAGTGTATAAAATGGTAAATGGTAAATCTTTAAATGGTAAATGACGTTATGAGTATAGTAGTTAATGTAGATGTGATGATGGCCAAGAGGAAAATGTCGTCACAGGAACTGGCGGAGAAGATTGGCATTACGGCCGCTAATCTCTCCATACTGAAAACGGGAAAGGCCAAGGCAATCCGCTTCTCCACACTGGAGGCTATCTGCCAAGCCTTAGATTGTCAACCCGGTGATATTCTGGAGTATAGGGAGTAGCCTCACCCCAACCACATTCAATGGCTTCTCTAAGACCCCAGTCGTTCCGAGGATACACTGAAGGCCATTGAGAAGGATGGGATTACTTATCCGCAAATTCTCAATTCGGAAGGCATAGCTGCGTCGACTTACGGATTCAATGCTATTCCCTACATCGTACTCTTTGGTCCCGATGGTACCATCCTTTCCTGCGAGCTCCGAGGTGATGCTATTAAAGCAAAGTTAGCAGAAATCTTTGATAAGTAAACCTTAGGCCTTAGGCTTTAGACCTTAGTTAAAACAAATAAAGCAACCCAAGGAAATCCCCCTGGGCTGTTTATATTATGAATCTTTGGCTTGCCTCTTACTTGCCGATTTTACTGTTTATCGCCGCAAATATACGAATTATACCTTTCTCCAATGGCAGATAAACAAGATTTTTCGCCACAACGAAACTCTTTCCCATCGCAGCACCGGTCATGGAAAAGGAAAAATCATTACATCGAAAGACCGCCTCACAAGTCCCCCACAATCTCCCTACGAGAGAAAATTTACTCCCACACTAGAGAATTTTTGCGCCCTAGTTAGGCAGTAAATTTTTTTATTAATAGCAGCAAAACAGCGTATTATATGATGGCAGGGGAGTTGAGGAAAATTTTTTGACAAAGAGAGGGCGCCATTCACAGATTCACAGTTTCACAGTTTAAATTTCATACCCTACCCCGAGAAAACTTGCGTACGGAATATTATTATATGTTTATAATTATATCCCGTCGTACGCGGGAACTGGAACACGGTAACCACCATTCAGAGCGGCCAGCAATTCTTCAGCTTAACTTCTTAGACAGAAAAGGGCAACCCGAAACGGGCTGTCCTTTTCTTCTTTTGTCGTTATCACGTGATAACGGTATATCGTTATAACGAGGCCTTTTTCGTTATGAGGTTATTACGGTATAACGTTATAACGATTCTAAATCACATCCTGTCCTATTGGATTTTCCTGGTGCCGTTGCATTCTGGATAGGCGCTGCAGCTCCAGAACTCCTTACCTGAGTTGATGCCTTTCTTGGCCATTCGCTTTATCATGGGCTTGCCACAGATGGGACAGAGAGGTGCATCGGCTTGGCGACTCTTTTCCGTGCGGTGGGCCAGTCGTTCTGCTGTCAGGGCTTCTGTGAATCCGCCTTCCTCGCGGAATACTGCCAGCTGGTTCTCTAACTGCCGGCTAATCATCATTATCAGTCGGTTGCAGAGTACTAGTATGCAGTTGGCCACAACAATGGAATCGTCCTGCTGCAACCAGGTGTCGAAGCGATGCTTCTGCTTCAGAATATGCAAGCTGCTCTGGTACTGCACATCTTCTTCGAAAGAAGGCTTCTCAAGTTGTATCCTCGAAACCTGCGCGTACTCTGTGGAGTGTATTGACCAAGGAGCCTGCTCATGACGGAGCAACCAATTCAGATAATCGTTGGCAAGTTCAGAGAGCGTTGCGCGTGCCACATCCGTCAGCTTCATCTCCGTTTCCTTCGAGGTGGAATGGCGCGAGTTGCCCTCAGCGATGTTGGCTGGTGCCGAACGTGCAGCCTGCGTCATCTGGTCGAGCTGACGTCCGCACGGGTCGTTGATGTGATTCAGGAAGCGAACGCAGAAATCCTGTGTTGCCAGTTGAATCACATTTGCCATCACCCAAGTATCCAGCCAGAAGTATCCGAATCGTTTAATTTCCATTGTGGTTTATTATTTATCGTTCTTTTTTTTGTCGTTATCACGTGATAACGTTATATCGTTATACGATTTTTTTTATTTGCGATTGCAAAGATACATCATTTATTGGAATTGCATAGTGTCGGTTCCACCTCTTCTGCTAACAATCATTAAAAGGGGGGCGTAATTGTTAATTCTTATGTCATTAGTTGCATAGGGAAATAAGAAAAGCAGTATATTTGGGGTGGAAATGACAGAAAACTCAGAGAATATTCATAAAGAAAGCCGTATGAAAAAGATTTCATTACTGACATTGCTTGTTGTCATTTGTCTGGCAGCCTGCACAGGAGAAAAAGTCATCGAGCGCCCTGCGTTCAGGGCAGCATCATCAATCGACATCTTCCCAGTGAAGGTGGAACTAACTAAGGATGCTACCATTGTGCATTTCCACATGAATTGTGCCACATGGAGAACCTGGAATATGACGGGGGCCCGTCTTGAAGCTGACGGACAGACATTCGCCTGTCAGCAAGGTCGCATCATCACACACGAAGGCCAAGAGGTATTGGCCGACGAAGCGTTTGAGTTCGGAAAAGATTACGAGAGGAATGCACGAAAGGATTCTGTCATTCTCTACTTCGACCCGCTGCCCAAAGGAACAAAGACGTTTGATTATATAGAAGGCGATAATCACAACTCCTGGAAATTCTATGGTATTCGACTTGACAACAAACTCTACCCCGAGTTACTACCTGCCTATCAGCCAAGAAAAGACGACGGAAAGCCTTTGGAACCGATAACCCTGAAATATGGCGAGGCAACGGCTACCATTACAATACTTGGGGACACTGTCAACAATTTTGGGTGGGCTGGGGACGATAGCCGCGACCCCATCACAAGCGAATACAATGTGAAAAACGAAAGGGAAGGGAATGTCTGTCGTTATTTACAACCCGCTTATTCGGCAATAATGCCCCTTTTTATTGGTCCAAAATTAGACACGCTTGGGTTTGGCGACCAGTACAACATGATAGTGATTCCCGGCGAGACGCTGACAATTGATCTTGACCCTGCTACCTGCAATGCATGGATATATGACTTTTCGGCAGGCAAGCCTTCCCATCACGGCTATCGCTTGGGCGGAACACTTGGCGACATCAACGAAGTGCTGCTGGAATACAAGAAACATTTCTTCCTTAACATGATGTCGGAAATACCAACCTACGATGAGGTGAAGGACTTCCCCGAATGGCGCGAGAAGCTGTGGCAAAACCTCGACACCCTGCGCAGTAGCGTAATGAATCGCAAGGACTACACCCGCAGGCAGAAGGACTTTTTCACGCTTCTGATACACAGGGCCTATGTGCGTTGTAACGTCCTATGCATAGGTTTCCTCGAGTGGAAGAACAATTATTCCCTTCCCGACAGCGCTTTGGCTCACCTGAAGAATACTTACACTTTGGTTGACCCTCATGCAAAGGAACTGCAGTACTTCCGAGACGGAAGAAGTTACTACTTCCCTCTCAAGGATGAAGTCCTGCCTTATTTCGAAGCCAACGGCCTGACAGAAAGCGAGCCTTACAAGATGACGAAGGCCCTTGCCGAAGCCAAGAAGATTGGCGATGTCATGAAGCAGGGAAAAATTCTGCCCGAAAGCGAGATAGAGAAGGCTCATCCCTACTTCCAGCGCGTCCTCCGCGAGTTCAACGACAGCAATCGCGTTCAATTGGAACGCATAGAGCAAGAGGCTAACGACCGCATGAGGCCGACACCAAATGTATCTGGCGAAAAACTCCTGCAAGCCATTGTCAACGAGAATCCGGGCAAGGTTGTCTTCTTCGACCTCTGGGCCACTTGGTGCGGACCTTGTATGCGAGGCATCGAGGCGATGGAGCCATTAAAGGAGAAACTGAAGGGTAAAGACATCGTCTTTGTCTATCTGACAGACGAGTCAAGTTTCATGAATGCATGGACTGCGAGCGTGCTCAAGATACCCGGCATCCACTATCGCATCACCTCAAAGAAATGGAAGGAAATGAACATCCCAGGCGGCATTCCACAGTATTTTATCTATGACCGACAGGGCAAGAAAGTATGGGAACAGACAGGTTTCAGTGACGAGGTATTAAAGGACATCGAGACACAAATTACAAAACTCATTAAATAATAAAATAAAAGAACACAGAACCACATGGTATTAAGAAGAAAGTTAGGTTTGGGTACACTGTTGCTGGGGCTGGCGGCTTGGATGCTTGTCGGCACATCTTGCACATCACCGCGCATGGAGCATGAATACGTCGATTTGGGCCTGCCCAGCAAGACGGTTTGGGCCACATGCAACGTAGGGGCTAAGAGTGCTGAGGAGTACGGTAACTTCTATGCCTGGGGCGAGACAAAACCTAAATCCGATTACAGTTGGAGCACCTACACCCTGCCCAGTGATTCTGTAACAAAGGATGTGCAGGTAATCTCGAACAATCGCGAGGAAACCAGAAAGGAGACTTACCATCGTCTGACAGGCCGTTATTCCTTGGAAACCGAAACCAAGAACCTGCTGCCACAGGATGATGCGGCCACAGTAAACTGGGGAAAGGAATGGTCGACACCTACGCAGGAGCAATGGAACGAACTCTGCGACACAACTCTCTGCCATTGGACGCAACAGAAGAAAGGCTTTCTGGTTACCAGCAAGAAGAACGGTAAGAGTATCTTCCTACCCGCCTGTGGCATGTATTACGGAAAGGAAGCACCTAAGACATTCCTGAACGAGGGCGATAGTGTCAGATACGATGGCCATTACTGGGCAGCAACACTATCTGGCGTGGGTAAGGAGATGCATTTAGCTACTGTGGTAGGTTTCAATACTGGTTATCAGCGAATGAGATTTCCTGTAGTTTCTATGGCGGAACTCTGCTATGGCATGAGCATTCGCCCTGTAACCAAACTTCAGGAATAAATCTCTGAACGCCAAAGTCGGGCGAGGAAGTCCTTTATTATTGAAACAACAGACTTTTCCCTTATTTTATTTTCAGTGCTATTCCGGGCTATGGTTGGCTATTTTCCCAGTTTTTCCAAAGCTTTCCGGAACTTTATCTGGCGTTGCTCACTATCTTTTGCGGTCTGAAGATACTTGGTTCTACCGTCATCCACATCTACTCCTCCGGCCAGGAATTCGGACAGCTGGAGCATCTGGCCAGGGAAGCCTGCCGCAAGAACAGCCTGCTGAAAATCAATATGCATAAACGCTAGCGACAAGAAAAGACATAACACCCTCTGATAAACAAAGCAGCCCCAGGACATCAGGGAATTCTCCGTGAAAACTTTCAAACAGATGGGTATCGGTATGACCAACAAGGCTTAGGAAGACATTGAAGATTTGGTCAGGAACTTCAACACGTATTACTCCAAAGACGCCAGCCAGACATATAGGATGCACCTGTCAGGTTAATCCCTACATACGGATTCAACTCACGTCTTATCATCAGTCCTACACCCCCAAGCATCCTGGAAGAGAAAGTCGAGCTGGAAGGTCACTTTCTTAAAGCCTGTAACTATACCGTCTAAGGAATAGTCATCCGAACCATTATCACTGAAGCGGTGAACCTTACCATTCTGGTAACGCACATGAAACAGTTCCGAAGCCTTGGCAATGTGAACCTCACCGCTCTGGTCACCATACTTCTGGTACCTGACCTCACCATCCGTAACACTTAGAACGGTAACAGCCTCGGTCTTCAGGTTCCTGAACACCAGCGAATCCTGCGCCTTCAGGCTGGCAGAAGTGAGGGAGAAAACTATCAGAAACAAAACATTCTTTACACAGGCCCAGCTCATGAAGGCCTTAAACTGAAGGGCAGGAAAGGCCCCGGGATTGTTTTTACTCATCTGAATACAAAAACTAAATTATATGTTTTGCGAACAAAAAGGTACACAATATTTCCCGAACTGCCCATCAAATTCGCCTATTATTGACTGAAATGGTTTAAGTTTCAGAAGCTGCGCTTTCTTTAAGGAGCAAGGGGCGAGGGACAAGAGGATAGTTCTGCACTTGTGCACTCCCTTTCCATCAGCACATTGTTTTTTTCACTTTTTTCTTTTATCTTTCATTCAAATCTCTTGTCCCTTGCTCCTTGCCCCTAAGAAACCAGAAGAAGGGGAACTTCCGAAAGTGAATAAAATATGTTTTACGCGGTAAAAAAGGTTTTGGGCTTTGTGATTACATAAGGTATTGAGCGATTCTGTATTAAAGTATTGTCTGCGCAAGCAATATTTTTTAGGATATATAATCTGCTATTCCTTCAGCAGGACGTATGCTCTGGGCACTTTTCTGAGGCGTTCCATCATCTGGTAGCGGCGGCTTTTGGAGTTTAGTATCTCAATGCTCCTGGGAGGATAGATGTCTATAAGGTCAGGGAAGGATGCCTTTCGCGAGGTGGGCTGAAGGAGAAGCGAGGCTCGGCAGGTGGTCTTGTTATCCATCCACTCCCGACGTTTCTTCTTCACATCGTTCCACATGGCCAAATGCCGCTGCGCCTGATAGCGGAACTCCTGGGGCTGACCTTCCTCGGTATAGGCGGCACGAAGACAGATGGTCCAGTCTTTTAGCTGAAGCTTTACAAACCTGCCTAACACCCAGAGGGCAAAGCTGTTGCAGAACTCGTGCCTTATACAATCCAAACCGCTGTGACGCTCAGCCTCCAAGACCATGCAACGGGCTGTATCGAGGTTCAGATAGCCACGGTCCAACTGATACTTGGTTGACCAGAAGACGAGCTGCACGACGTTGGGATTCGGATGCTCGAACTCCCAGTTTACGGCAAAGCGATGCTGGCTGAGAAAATGCTTGTCGAGCGAGCGGATAAGATTCTCGTAAAGCATCTCGCTGAGGTAAGACCAACGCACATAGGCGCTGTCGGGATGACTGACGCAGGCCGTATCGGAGCCAAAGACGGTGTTGTGCTCGGGTTCTACCTGAAAGACGCTGTCCTGCTTCATCTGTGCTGTCGAAGGCGAGAGCAGCAAGCCCTGGCTCTGGAACCTGTAGGCCGTCAGAGAGTCCGTAACGGTGCGGATGGAGCCGCGCTGGAGGTCGGAGCCTGTATCTTGGAAGAAGAAATCGTATTGGCTAAAGCATGGCTCCTGCTGGTAGTTTTCATCGCGTTTCCGGATAAAAAGTTTCAGTTTCTGTCTTATCCACGCAGGCTCTTCGGCCTTTATCAGCACCTCCTGCAGCGTACGTACGCGAGCTATCTGAAAAGTGCTGTCTTCCTCTTGCGCCAGCGCCCATAAGGGCCACAGCAGCACGAGACAAAGGGTTAATCGTTTCATTGTGTTTTTTATTATTCATTAATCTGGCAACAAAAGTACGGATATTTTATTTCTCCTCTCCTGCCTTTTGGTTAAACTATCATAATAGGGTGTTAAGGGTAAATAACAAGTTTTTAAAGGAGTTAAAATCCGCCTGGGAATTGTTAACTGAAGTTTCTGAAATAAAAGATGACTTCAAAAGGGTGTATAATAGAACGTAAACTTAAAATTGTCAATGAATTGAATGGTAGTATATTCCTTTTTGGAGTTCATTAGAAAGAATCAGCCGAAATATAGAAGATTTTTAATGCGTCTATATTAAAGATTTTCTTTCTCGTCTCTGGAACAAGGAACTGATTTGACAGTTTCATGCGATAAAAATCAGAAAAACAATAATGTTTTCAAAACTTTTTGTAATTTTGCATTATAAAACTAATAATGTGAATGAAACAGCAGATGGATATTCGTTGGATTCAGCGCTACACAAACTTCCATAAGGCCTGCATAAGACTGTTGGAAGTGACCGAATCAGACAGGTATATCGAGGACTTGTCAGAGTTGGAGTTGGAAGGACTTGTACAACGTTTTGAATATACCTTTGAACTTTCATGGAAGGTTCTGCAGGATATACTTCTGTACAAGGGCTATGAATTTATGCTTGGTCCTAATGGAACGCTGAAAATGGCTCTTGAGGACGGACTTATTGCAGATCATGACGGGTGGAGGAAAATGGCAAAATCACGCAACACCCTGAGTCATGTTTACAGCGAAGAGGAAGTCCTTCCCATAGTCAGGCTTATATACACAGACTACGCTCCTTTACTGAAGGAATTAGATATTAAACTGGAATTACTGGCTCAGAACCGGGATTATCAGCAACTATGAAGTTTGGACTTAGCGACATGGTTATAAAGGAACTGCAGGAAGTGTTTCGCCGTCACAAAAACATCCAGAAAGTTCTGATTTTCGGCTCCAGGTCGAAAGGGAACTTCCGTCCCGGCTCCGATATTGACCTTGCCGTCATCGGCAAGGATATAGACTATAATCAGTTGCTGACCATACGATGTGAGATAGATGATTTGGATATGATTTACACCATAGACTTACTTGACTATCAAAAAGAAGTGGGCACTCCTATTGGTGACCATATTGACAGAGTAGGCCAAGTCTTTTATTCCGGAAATCCACGTTAACAATTTCCTGAAGGATTTTAACCCCCATAAAAACTTCAAAAAAAACTCTCACCCCAAAAGGAAGCGAGAGTATGTCATTTTCTACATTTTTCTATTCATTATTTTAATAACATTACTATATTATTCTATCGTCAAAGACAATATTATCTAATTCCTTGTCCCATTTAAAGGATAAATCTACTTTTATGGTCTCGCCTGGCTTAATGGTATAGGTCTTCAGGGTCTTGTCCCCCCTTACCACATTTACTTCCAACTTGTTGGCATCCTTTCTAACCACTTCTATACCGAAGGGTGCCTTTGCGCAAGCGTAGATATTATCTAAGCGATATTCGTTCCACTCAGTGGGCATCTGAGGGGTAAGGGTGAAGCTACGGAAGCCGGTGGGACGGAAACCTAAGAGGCCTTCGGTTATGATGCGGCAGTAGAGTCCGCTCTCGGCTGAGAGGTGGCGCTGTCCGCCCTCGGGCCATGCTTCTACTACGTAGGGTACGTGTTCGCCTAAAAGACGGATGGCAGAGAACTTCTTCAAATACTCCAGCGCCTTATCAGCATAGCCGGCAGCAAAAGCACCACGGAATCCGTAAAGGGTGGAGCGGTCCCAGAAAATTTTATCGCCACTCTGCGAGAGCATTCCGTTCTCGGTCCACAGCTGAGGCGAGAACATCGCTTTCAAGGTACCCTCGGCTCTGTCATAAATTCCCATCGTAAGGGGAATACAGATCCAGGAGCGAAGCACATCGTTACCCTCATAATAACGATAGGTATCGTAGCCCTCCACCGATGCGTGGAAGAATTTATCAATGTTCTGGCGTAAGGTAGCTGCTTGCTTTCTGTAAGTTGCTGCATTAGAAGAACTCTTGAACCCTTGAACTCTTGAACCTTTTAATTCTTCTAGTAGATAAGCGCCACTTAGCAAGGCATCGTAGTAAAGGCTGCTGGTGCAGAGGTTGGCATCGCCGCTGGGCAGACGATGCTCCAGTTCATCGCCCTCGCTGGCTACCACTCCGTGCTGGTTGATTCGACGGTGACAATACTCCAAACACCATTCTATCAGCGGCCATACTTCCTGAGCAACGGCAGCATCACCCCGTTCCAGGCAATACCGGCTGGCTCCGTAGGCCAGCATAGCTGCATCACCGCGGTCGAAGGGACCATACACATCGTCGCCTCCGCAGATAATACTCCAAGGCAGAAACTTGTATTCGGGATTCAGGAGTTTCAGATAGCAGCGCCAGGTAGTCATTGCACTCTCGTTACCATCCTGATAACCCAGGAAGGGGAAGAAAGGATTGACGTACTCTGCCTGATCGTTGCACCACATGGCTGCATAATACGACTCGCCTCCGGGAGCGTGCATCAGTCCGTTCTGGGTTTCGAAGATACTCTCGCTGGCGCGAATCTTACTCATCTGGAAGAGGGTTTGGATGGTCTCGTCGGGACAAGTGAATTGCAGGTTGTTATCGGCAACCTTCGTCACAAACATCCTGCGTAATCCATATTCGAACTTAGAAACAAATATTTCTTTTTCCTGTTCATCTTTTTCAGCGTATGCCTGAACGGAGCAATCAAAAGATACAGAATCTCCCGGTTCTAAGGTTTTCTTGAAGTCTTCCTTAAATTCTGTTCTGGCCACCAGTTTGTAGGAGCCGCGTGTGCCGTCCTCCTTGTTGGTGGTGCGAACCTGATAAAGAGCGGGCACGAGGATGGTCTCTTTCTTCTTGCCAATGTTCTTGATGGTATATATCTCGCAGACCGCAGCACTGGTGGTACTGGGGAAGAACTGGCGCGTCAGCTCAAACTCGTTACCGTCACCCTTTATGGTGCCGAAGATATTCAGTATGCCATCGATAGTAACCTTCTTTACTTCCTCTCCGGTCATAGCACGTTTGTTGGCCGTCATTCCCTTCAGGAAATCCACATCGCAACGCGGCATCCAACTGGCGTGCGTATTATTGGGAATGGTTCTGAGCATAGGAAACACCAGATGGCGGTCCATCTGGAACTGCTTCTTTTCGTTCACACCCCAGTAATAAACCACCGAGGCACGATGGCCCGACATCTCTATATGGTCGGTATAGGGCAGTTCACCCTTCGACGTTTCCCACTGAACGGAATGAGGTCCGTTGATACTCCATCTGTTTTCCTTTGCCTGAATAGTCAGCGCGACAAAAATGCTTAATAATAAAATAATGTGTTTCATATATCTAAATTTGTTATTGAACATTGCGGTAGCAAATTCTTCATTCTTGACCTTCGGTCGAGCCTGCTCACGCAGCCTTCATTCTTCATTCTTCACTCTTCATTCTTCACTCTTCACTTCCTAATAGCTTACGCTGCAATCAAATCCTGCCTTTCTTATCTGCTCTGCTATGGCATCCAATACTTCGGGCTTAGCCTTCAGCAACCCCTTTACGGGAGTCTCGCGGTCGATGGTATAAATCATTACCTTGTGGGGACGGATGCGCTTCAAGGCTTCTATGTACGGCTCTACGTATTCAGGTGTGGTATTGCAGACACTTTCGCCATCCAACTCGCCATCCATAAACATTGTCTGGATGATTACGTGACCGTCGAAACTGGCAAGGTGCCTAATCTGCTCCTCCACATCGTAATGACCCTGCGGCTGATCTACCTTATATATATATGCGCGCGAGACAGTGTCGAGTTTCTGAATGTTGTTGTCAAACTTCATCAAGGCCTCCCGAATCTCGGGTCTGTGAATCTGCGTGGCATTGCTCAGGATGCTTATCTTGGCCTTCGGACAATACGCATTACGTATCTTGATAACCCTATCCACTACTTCGGGAAAATGAGGATTCAGCGTTGGTTCACCATTGCCGGCAAAGGTAAACACATCGGGTGTTATGCCTTCCTGCTTTAATTCATCAAGTTTGTGCTTCAGGCATTCTTCTACCTTGTCGGCAGAGGGTAGGGAATTGTGTGTACGGCGTTCGCTGTTCAGTCCGCATTCGCAGTACACGCAGTCGAAACTACACAACTTACCTCCCTCGGGCAAGAGATTTATCCCCAGGGAGATACCCAGTCTTCTGCTGTGAACAGGTCCGAATATAGGCGAAGGATAGATAATTGTACTCATAACAATTGTTTTATTTTTGCACAAAGATACAAAAAAGTTTAAACATTGAATGAGGAATATGGAACATTGAACATTATTTCATAATTTTGCAGCCGAAAATGAAACGTTTCTTCATCATATTCGGCGTCTGCCTCCTGTTTTCTAATGCCGCACGAGCACAAGGAGAGGATTTGGGCGAACTGGAGCTTCTACCCGAGGAGCCCAGAGGCTATAAACTTAAAATCCAACGCTACCGATACAAGAAGCCCGAAATAGAAAACGGAGATACCATCTGGTGCTATACGTGGCAACCGGGTGTGTGGATCTATGCACCACTTAAATTCAAAAGCGAGAAGCAGCGAAGGGAATTCAATAAGCTGGTTTACAACGTAAAGAAGGTCCTTCCCATAGCCCAACGTGTAAACGGTATTATCAACGAAACCTACGAGATACTGGAGATGCTGCCCGATAAAAAATCCAAACAGGAGCATATCGCCAATATAGAAAAAGATATCAAACGCCAATATACGCCGGAGATGAAGAAACTTACCTACAGCCAGGGTAAACTTTTAATAAAACTGGTGGATAGGGAATGTAACCAAAGTTCGTACGAGATAGTAAAAGCTTTCTTCGGACCAACCAAGGCTACCTTCTATCAGATATTCGCCTGGACTTTCCGAGCTTCGCTTAAGAAAGAATACCAACCGGAAGACGATGATAAACTTATCGAACGGGTTGTTCTCTTAGTAGAAAACGGTCAGCTATAGACCATATTATTATTCCAGCCGTAACACTTACGTTCATGCTGTGCTTGGTTCCGAACTGAGGAATCTCTATACATCCGTCGCACATATCCACAACTTCCTGTTGTATACCTTTTACTTCGTTTCCTAAAACAACGGCATACTTTTTATTCCTGTCAGGTATAAAGTCCTGCAGCATCGTACTTCCTTCGCATTGCTCGATAGCCAGAACGGTATAGCCTTCTTTTTTCAACCATAATACAGCATCCTGCGTTCTTTCAAAGTATTTCCATTCCACACTTTCCTCAGCTCCAAGAGCTGTCTTATGTATTTCGGGATGAGGAGGTCGGGCCGTAATGCCACACAGACAGATTCCATGTACCAGAAAAGCATCACTTGTACGGAACACACTTCCTACATTATATAAACTTCTTACGTGGTCCAGTACAACCACCAAAGGCATCTTGTGCGAATCCTTGAATTCTTCCACACTCTTTCTGCCCATTTCCGTAACCTTAAGTTTTCTCATCCTCCAATAGTTTTTCACAAAATTAAAAAAATATGTTGATAACTCCCTTGAAAACTTGTGTAAATATCCACAATTATTAATAAAAAGAAGTGCAAAACGCTATACAAATAAGTTATTAACAAAAGTCATAAGAGTTATTATAAAGCTTTCAACGTAATTTTATTGATTTATTAAAACCATATATGAGATAATTTTTTTATATTTGCAACTTATAAACAAATGTTGAAAACCTATTAGAAAAAAAATTTTATAATATATAAGCGAAAGAAAAATAGTAAGTTAGATAATATGAAAGTATAATGATAGGATGTTGAAAACCTTGTTCATAAGTATGTTGATAACCTTCAATGTATATTTATGCATTCATATTTCACCAATTATTAACACAATTAACAAGATATCATCATCATATCTATTCTATCTTTCTTTATTTAGGGAAAAAAAATATTATATAATGATTGTTGATAATAAGTGGAAAGAATTGGGTTACGTAAACGAGCCCATTCCGGAAGGTACGGATATTAAGGCTGAGATTCGCCGTATGTGCAAAGAGAAGAATGCCGTTATCTTGGCGCATTATTACACAGATGGTGAAATTCAGGATATAGCCGATTTTATAGGTGACAGCCTGGCGCTGGCACAGAAGGCTGCCAAGACGGAGGCTGACATCATTGTGATGTGCGGTGTTCACTTTATGGGCGAAACCAATAAGATTCTTTGTCCTGACAAGGTTGTCTTGGTTCCCGACCTGAATGCTACCTGTTCGCTGGCTGAGAGTTGTCCGGCTAAGGAGTTTGGGGATTTTGTAAAGGCTCATCCCGATCATACCGTTATTAGTTACGTTAATACTACAGCTGCTACAAAGGCGCTGACGGATGTGGTGGTAACCAGTAGTAATGCCAAGCAGATTGTAGAGAGTTTCCCGAAGGAAGAGAAGATTATCTTCGGTCCCGATCAGAACCTGGGTAACTACATCAACAGTATTACGGGTCGTAATATGCTGTTATGGAATGGTGCCTGTCATGTTCACGAGAAATTCTCATTAGAGAAAATCCTTCAGTTGAAAGCCGAGCATCCTAAGGCTAAGATATTGGTGCATCCCGAATGTAAGGGTGCTGTGGTAAAGGTTGCCGATAAGGTAGGCAGTACGGCTGCTTTGCTTAAGTTCAGCATCAGCGACGAGGCTACAGAGTTTATTGTAGCAACAGAAAGCGGTATCCTGCACGAGATGCAGAAGGCTTGTCCCCAGAAAACCTTCATTCCTGCTCCACCCGAAGATAGTACTTGTGCCTGCAACGAGTGTAACTACATGAAGCTTATCACAATGCAGAAACTCTATAATTGCCTTAAGTACGAATGGCCTACAGTAGAGGTTGATAAGGATATAGCCGAGAAAGCTGTAAAACCCATCAACAAGATGTTAGAGATATCAGAAAAACTCCATATTTAGTTTACGGTTTACAGTTTATTGTTTACTGTTTACGGTCTTTCGTCTATAACCGATAACCGATAACTGTTTACAGTTTTTCTAATCCCTAATAAACTCTCAACTAAAAATAAATGGAAGAACTACCTCATCTTATCATAGACCTTGCCTACATACTCATTGTAGCCGGAGCCGTAACCATTATCTTCAAGAAGTTACGCCAACCGTTGGTATTGGGTTATATTGTAGCAGGTTTCCTGGCTGGTCCTCACATGCCTTATACGCCATCCATAATGGATACTACCAGTATCAACGACTGGAGTCAAATTGGCGTTATATTTTTGATGTTTACGTTAGGGTTGGAGTTCTCCTTCAAACGTATATTAAAGATGGGCCTGCAACCCATCATTGCTGCCTTGCTGGTTATGTTCAGTATGATAAGCGTAGGCAGCGAGGTAGGATGGTTGTTTGGTTGGAGCGATATGGACCGACTATTCCTCGGAGGTATGTTGGCCATGAGTTCTACAACGATTATCTATAAGGCTTTCGATGATTCGGGAGTCCGACTGCAGCCTTTTGCCTCCAAGGTACTTTCTGTCCTTATTTTGGAGGACATACTGGGTATCTTGCTGATGGTAATCCTTAGTGCTATGGCTGTCAGTCGTAAGTTCGAGGGAGTAGAGTTGCTGAACAGCCTTATGCAACTGGGATTTTTCCTATTGCTTTGGTTTTTGGTGGGTATATTCATTATACCTCTTATCTTACGGAGGTATAAGCAATACATCAATACAGAGACCTTGCTGATAGTAAGTGTGGGATTGTGTTTCATGTTGGTGGTGGTAGCATCGAGTGTAGGTTACAGCCCTGCTTTCGGTGCCTTCATGATGGGAAGCATATTGGCCGAGACAACTGAGTCAGAGCGTATATCAAAGTCTATCAGTTCCCTGAAGGATTTCTTCGGTGCTATCTTCTTCGTCAGTGTGGGTATGTTGGTAGATCCCCAGATACTTGTGGAATACTGGTTGCCTATATTAGTTATAACATGTGCCGTTATATTGGGTCAGATGACGTTGGGAAGCCTGAGTTTTCTTATATCGGGCAACGACCCCAAAGTTGCCATCAAGTGCGGTTTTTCTCTGGTGCAGATAGGCGAGTTTGCCTTCATCATTGCTTCGTTAGGAGAATCGTTGGGAGTAACCAGTAAATTCATCTATCCCGTGGTGGTAGCTGTCAGTATTATCACTACTTTCTTTACACCTTATATTATTAAGTTTGCCGACCCCTTCTACAAACGTATCGAGAAGTATATTCCCAAGGCTATTTCGGATAAGAGATTCGGTGCTCTTCGCAGGCAAAGTAATCAGACGGAAAAAAAGCTGACACTGGGCAATGCCTGGAAGAAACTGCTCCGCGGTGTGTTCATGTATTCTATCATCTACCTTACGCTCTGCAGTGCTATCATGGGTTCCAGTTACTCCAGTTTGCTGCCTCTCTGCCGTCAGATTTGCGGCCATTGGTATGGTAATATTGTTTGCGGTGTGATAACCATTCTTTTGCTGTCACCTTTTATCCGACCTATCGTAATCAAGAAGAATCATTCCGAGGAGGCTAAGTACCTGATACATTTCAATAAGTTCCATCGCCTGATGGTACGTATATTGTTGCTCTTCAAATTCTATATGGGCGCATTGGTTGTTTTTTATATAGTCAACTTCGTTTCGCCTCTCTTGTGGTTATGGAATGTGGTGATAAGCATCATTATTACCTTGGGAATTGTCTATAGCCGCAGGATTAAGCTGATAAGCATCCGTATCGAACGTACCTTTCGAAGGAACCTGCGCAGCCGTGAGCAGACAACCGTACTTCCTTCGTACGGACGAAAGCTGAAGGGTAGGGACTTACAGATTGCCAGCTTTACTGTTCCCGGTAATACCAAGTGGGGAGGAAAGACGCTGATGCAACTCAACTTCGGCAGTACGGAGCATATTCATATTGCGGCCATTACCCGAGGCTTGCAGCGCATCAATATTCCAGGCGGCAAAAGCAAGATTTATCCGGGCGACATCATAGAGATTGTTTCTGATCAGGAAGGTGTGCGTTCTTTCCAGAGTAAAATGCTGCACGATGTGTATCTTACCGAAGAAAGCAGTGCGCTCAGGAATACCCTTTCTATCATTCAGGTAAGTATCAGCAATACCAGTCCGCTCTGCGGAAAAACCCTTGTGGATATAGATTTCCGCAGCCGATACAATTGCATGGTTGTGGGTATAGAGGATGATAAGGGTAACCTGCAGGTTACACAGGCTCGACGTAAATTCCAGGCTGGTGAACGCATCTGGGTAGTGGGCGAGGAAGCCGACCTGACAATGCTCCGCATGGGAGTTTGATTTAGTTTAGAGTTTAGAGTTGATAGTGTAGAGGAGCAAAAAAGTGAAGAAATATTTTTTTTAAAAGAAAAATATGTATTTTTGTACCCAAATTTTGACCATTTATAAATAAATTAACACGTTTTTATGCTAAGAAAAGTAAGAATTACGCTGGCCCTCATCTTCTGGGTATTAATCACATGGTTGCTGCTGGACTTCACCGGTACGGCTCATGTGTATTTGGGATGGATGGCCAAGATTCAGTTCCTGCCCGCTTTGGTGGCTATGAACATTGGAGCGCTGCTGTTTCTGATTGCTCTGACGCTGCTGTTTGGTCGTATCTACTGCTCTATTATCTGCCCGCTGGGTGTGATGCAGGATGTGATTGCTTGGTTCCGTAAGAAGAAAAACAAGTACAGCTACAGCGAGGAGAAAGGTATTCTTCGTGCCTCTATTCTGGCACTGACGGGTTTCCTGCTGACAACCAATCTGGCTTGGGTGGTTGGACTGATTGCTCCCTACAGTACGTATGGCAGGATTGTAGGAACGGTTTTCTCTCCGCTTTATAAGTTGGCCAACAACGGGCTGGCCATGATTGCGGAGCACTTTGGCAGCTATGCCTTCTACGAGGTGGATGTGTGGATGAAGAGCCTTCCCGCCCTCTTGGTTGCCATAGCAGTATGGATTATCATCGGTGTGCTGGCTTGGCGTGGGGGACGTACGTGGTGCAACACCATCTGTCCCGTAGGAACATTCCTGGGTATCTTATCCCGCCACTCACGTCTGAAGATGGTGATAAATGCCGAGGCCTGCAAGAATTGCCGCAAGTGTGAGCGTAACTGCAAGTCGGCCTGTATCGACCTTAAAAACCATACGATAGACTACTCGCGTTGCGTGGTTTGCGGCGACTGTCTGGAGGAATGTAAGTTCGGCGCCCTTTCGTTCGGCTACAAACCCATGATAGACAAAGAAAACATTATATATAACGATTGGAAGAAGAAGCAGGATGGCGAGGAACCTAAGATAGACGAGGATCTGAAAAGTCCTGCTATTGACGAAGGTCGTCGTTCCGTGCTGACGGGGATGGCTTTGTTGGCCGGCACTTCTCTGCTGAAGGCACAAGAGAAGACCACCGATGGCGGACTGGCCGAGATTGAGGATAAGAAGAAGCCCAAGAGAGACAAGCTGATTACCCCTCCGGGCTCTATATCAATAAGGAATCTGTCGGAACATTGCACTTCCTGTCAGTTGTGTATCAATAGCTGCCCCAACGATGTACTGCGTCCCAGCAACAGCCTGGACCGCTTCATGCAGCCCGAGGTGAGCTTCGAGCGCGGCTACTGCCGACCCGAATGTACCCGATGCAGCGATGTCTGTCCTACGGGTGCCATCAAGCCTATTACCGTCGAGCAGCGCACAGCTACGCAGGTGGGGCATGCCGTATGGCTGAAGGACAACTGTGTTCCTGTTGCCGACGGCATACCCTGTGGCAACTGTGCCCGCCATTGTCCTGCCGGAGCTATCCAGATGGTTCCCCTGCAGGCTGGTGTGCATCAGGACGGATGGCGTTGGCTGGATGCCGACAATCAGGAGATTCCGCGTGAGCGCCTGCTGCTGATTCCCGTTGTGAACGAGGAGAAGTGTATCGGTTGCGGTGCCTGCGAGAACCTTTGTCCGTCCCGTCCCTTTAGCGCTATCTATGTGGAGGGACACGAGGTGCATCGTGAAATTTAATGAAGAATGAAGAGTGAAGAGTGAAGAATTTGCTACCGCAATGTTCGCTAACCGCTAACTAATTTTCAACTTTCAATTTTCAACTTTCAACTTAATAAAATGAAAGAATATAACAGACGAGATTTCCTGAAGGTTACCGGTACTGTGGCTGCTACAACGGCTTTGGCTGGTTGTGGTGCCGGAGATTCCCAAGGTAACGGAAAGATAGATTATATGGGTCATCATACGGGTCCCGTTCCTACAGACAAGATGACTTATAGGGTTAACCCTAAGACAAACGAGAAAGTAAGTATTCTGGGTTACGGCTGGATGCGCCTGCCGACCAAGAAAGTGAATAACGAGGATGTGATTGACCAGGAACAGGTGGACCGCCTGTGTAAGTATGCACTGGATCACGGAGTGAACTACTTCGATACTTCGCCAGCCTACTGCAGGGGAAAGAGCGAGGAGTCGCTGGGCATCGCCTTAGAGAAGAGCGGCTACCGCAGAGACCAGTACTTCATAGCTACCAAGCTGTCGAACTTCAGCCCCCAGCAATATAGCTTCGAGGCAGGAAAGGAGATATTCGAGAATAGCCTTAAGTATATGAAGACGGACTACATAGACTATCTGCTGCTGCACTCGATAGGTGGAGGTGGTATGCAAAACCTGCATCAGCGCTTCCTGGATAACGGACTGTTGGACTGGCTGATGGAACAACGGGCTGCAGGAAGAATCAAGAACCTGGGCTTCTCGTTCCACGGCGATGTGGCTGTCTTTGACTGGATGCTGGACCATCACGACGAATACGAATGGGACTTTGTACAGATTCAGGCTAACTACTGCGACTGGCACAACGATAAGGATAAGGGTCGTTCGGGCGAATACCTGTATAACAGACTGACCGAGTTGGGGATTCCTGCCGTTATCATGGAACCCCTCTTGGGTGGCAGACTTAGCAAGGTGCCCGATCATGTGGTGGCTCACCTGAAGCAGCGCGACCCCGAGAGCAGCGTAGCCAGTTGGGCCTTCCGCTATATAGGCAGCAAACCGAATGTACTCACCGTGCTGAGCGGCATGACCTACATGGAGCACCTGGAGGACAACATACGCACCTATTCGCCTCTGAAGCCACTTACGGAGGATGAGCAGCAGTGGCTGGAGGGAGAGACGGCAACGCTTATCAACAGCTATCCTACCATCGACTGCAACGACTGCAAGTACTGTATGCCTTGTCCATACGGACTGGACATACCGGCTATCTTTGTACATTATAACAAATGTGTCAACAAGGGTAATGTGCCCGAGAGTCAGCAGGCCGAGAACTATCAGAAAGCCCGTCGCGCCTTCTTGGTAGGCTACGACAGAAGTGTGCCCAAGTTGCGTCAGGCCAACCACTGCATCCAGTGCCGCGCCTGTGTACCCCACTGTCCGCAGCAGCTGGATATTCCGCGTCTCTTATCAAGAATAGATGATTTCGTAGAGAAACTGAAGCAGAACAAACTATAAATCGGTTATCGGTTATCGGTTATAGACCTTAGTAAACGGTAAACAAATGTTCAAATTTCAATTTTCATTTGCAGCACTTGCGCTGCTTACGCTGCTTTCTTGTACCGACTCCAAGTTAACAACCACGATTAGTGTTGTGGGCAATCTGGGTGACGAAAAACCCATCTATCTCCGTGCCTTCTATACCGGAGACTCCCTCATGCAGGCACAGACCGTCGAGGACTACATCGTGACATTCGTCATCGAGACCACCGAACCAACCTACGTAACCATCGACCGCTCAGCCAATAAGCGCGGCACCTCTGTCATAAGCGTCATAGCCGACGGCTCCCCCGTTGTGGTAGGACTCGATGGTGACAGTTTCAAGATAAAAGACGGCTCCAGCGAGAATATGGCTCTTGCTAAGGCACAGGCCAAACTGAGCGAACTAGACGAACTCTTCAAACCCCTTCTCGATGAGTTCGACGAGGTAGCCGAGCGTTACAATCAGGAGATCCCCGACAGCCTGCTCGCCAGCTTCCAGCAGCGTTATGGCGAGCTTAGTGTTCAGGAGGTAGCCATCAAGAAGGACCTTGTCCGCAGCAATGCCGAAAACCATGTGCCCATATATTTCCTCTGCCGTTACTACGACGACTTCGGAACGGAGTTCATAGACAGCTTCCTGCCCACCTACCGCTATAAGGACAGCAAAGACCTCGACCCCGTAAAGAAGCTTATGGATGCCGAGAAGATCAAGTTGCCCGGAGCCCCCGTAGTGGATTTCGTCGGCAAGGACCTCAACGACAAGGAGTGCCATCTTACCGACTATGTCGGTAAGGGCGAGTATGTGCTGGTAGATTTCTGGGCAAGCTGGTGCGGCCCCTGCCGTGGCGAGATTCCCAATGTAAAGGCCAATTACGACAAGTACCGCCAGAAGGGATTCCAGGTTGTTGGCATCTCCTTCGACGACAGTAAGGAAGACTGGCAGAAAGCCGTTCAGGAGCTGGGTATCGAATGGCCTCAGATAAGCGACCTGAAGGGTTGGCAGAGCGAAGCCGCCACCACTTATCACATCACAAGCATTCCCGCCACCATCCTCTACGATCCCGAAGGAAAAGTCCTCAAGACCAACCTCCGAGGCGAAGGCTTAGGACAAGCATTACAGGAAATCTTCGGAGAGTAAAGCTTAAGAAGAAAGGTAAAAAAATATCTGTTTACTCCTCAGTCAGGAATCCTTTTCCCTAACTGGGGAGTAATTTTTTTTCTAACTGGGGAGTTCTGTTAGATTAGCACTCTGATCTGAAGGGAAATATCATTCTTCCACGAACTGTAGATGGTCTGAAGGGACGATCCTTGCTCCGAGCGGTCGAAGTATTTACACAGAGCGTATCGCCCTTCCAGCATCCAGTGTTTGTTCGCACTCGTCCATCGGGCCATACAGACACCGTTAATTCCTTTTCCATAGTATTGGGCAGAGGAGACGCTGCTGTAGAGCGAAGGCTCGTACAGATAGATGCGGCTGTTATAATCGTCTGTCTGGAAGTATGCCGCCATCAGTGCAAATCTTAAGACAGGCTTCTGCAGCGTGTAATAAGTAGTTTCCTGAATACTCCATCCCTTGCTTCCCCGTACAGCATGTAGCCATCCTGTTGTCTGGAACTTACAATTATCGGAAGGGGTAAAGGTCCATTGTATTTTGGTGCGATGATGAGGCTCCATTACATCCGCCTGTTCCTTACGCTTCAACTGATAACGGACTTGTAGCGCGTGTGCGTTGTTTATCTTGTGTGACAGCTCCACCATTATCTCCTGTCCTGAGCTACTGCGTGTCATCCTATATCTGGGCCAAGGATTATAGAAGAAATCAGCATAGCAGATAATTTGCCAACGTTCCCAAGGTTGCGCTTTCAGGTGTAGCAGAACACCACTTTCATTCTGTGCCGAAGAATTATCAGCAAAGGCACCGCTCAGAAAAGAATAATACTTATAACCATAAAAACGTTGTACCAAAGAGAAGGCGTATCGTTTGCTGATAATCCATTGCAGGCGGTTTAGCGTGCCAATCCCACTCTTTTCGGTGCTATAGGCAGTTTCTCCAGCAAAGGTGAAGCGGTATCGGCTGTATCCGTAATAGAGACTGGCGACAGAGAAGTTCTGTCCCCTTGGATAGTATCGCCGGTAAAGCGAATTGCCAGGATTCATGACTTTATTAAAGTGTGTAAAGTAACCCGTTGCGCCCAGATGGATACCTTTTCCTTGCCAAGAGAGTCCGCCGCCAACCGTAGTAGCCGTTGAATTGTTCTTGTTCTTCAATTCCGATGCCGAACGATGATAGCCCGAAGTCTGCAGCGTCTGAATCTCTCCGTTTTTGTTCAGCGTTGCATCCTTTTGCCGGAACGAAGCAAAAGCTGTCAGCTCCCATCCCTTCCAGGGGGTTAGCGTGACGGCTGCTCCACGCAGGAAGTTTATCTCGTCTGTACTTGTAAGGGGTTTAATACCTGTCTGGGTCTTATTGGCTGGGCTTGTCTTACTGAACCAGGTGCTACCGCCCAAAGCTACTCCTTCGCCCAATCCCAAGCGGTAGTCTCCCACAATGGCGGTTTTAAGGATTCCCACATCTTTCAGCAAAGCAAATCCACTATAAGAATCATAGAAACGTTCGCCGGCATCCTTTTCTATATGGAATCCTGCGCGAAAGTGCTTACTGTTTCCCAACTCGTACTTAATACGATGGTAAAGCGCGTTGCCGATATATCCGTTATCTGCCTTATAACCTTTTCTATAATAGAGGGGAATGTCTATTCGTGAGGATAAATCGTTTTTGAGGTAGCTGAAGATTCCTCTCTTTTCTTCCTTCTTCACTTCTCCGGCATAGACAAAGAGGTGCAGCCATCGGTAAGTCTGAGCGTCAATCAGAGGCAGGAGACTCAGTTCGCCAAGGGTCTTCATCTCTCCGTGCAGATAGATATAGGCATGTATGGATTCTATCTGCTGCTCATTCAGAAAGGGTATTTGCCGAAAATCCTCTACGCTGGCAGTATTAATGTTAACAGGGTGTTCGTGCAGCTGTTTCAGTTCCTCCAGAAACACCAATCGGGCTTCCTCGTCAAGCAGTTCGTCATCGTTTGCATATTCCTGCACAAAATCATCCCAGGAATATAGTTTCTGCGCTTCTGCAGGAAGGGAAATCCAACAGAAGGCAACCATAAAATATGCTGTCCAAGCAAAACATCTTTTTACCATACACACAAAGATACAGCTTTTCTGTCAGATTCTGCTTAATTCTTACAAAGAAAAACAGAGTAAAACGCCAAATTTTCTACGAGGTGGAGTTTTATGTGCAATGAAAACACATCAGACCTCAGCCATCGGTTTCATACTTTTGGAGAAGCAGGGGATAGCAAACGATATCTTGAAATAGCACTTTCTGTTAAAAGTTCTCGTGTTCCTTCTTGCCGAATGGTTTTGAAAAATCATTACGTCATAATTTCCGTAATTAGCGGATTTTTTACTGCTTAGTTAGGGAATTTTTACTGCCACACGTGGAAAATTTTTCTGCCACACGTGACAACACCTGCAAGCATTAATAGTAGCAATATGACGCATTTTTCGGGTATAAAAAAGGTTTAGAAAATATTTGACAAATATGATCGCGTAAACTGCTAAACATTGTCAGTCTTCAAAAAATAAAATCCGGAAGCGCGAAAGTACTTCCGGATTTATTGTTCCAGAACAACTGAATCCTACAGCCGGACAACTACTTCGCCAGTCTTACCCTTTTCCTAAAATTCTTTAATTGCTGGAAAGATTTAATATGTGTTTCGTGGAATTGCAGTATATTTGTTGCCGGCAATAGATTTTTCAAACCAAAATACGCACAAAAAAATGAAAAGAAACATCCTTATCGCATTGGCTGCCATCTGTATGATGGGTTGTGAAGAATTCAGCAATTATACCGTCAGCGGTGACTTCTCTGAGTATGAAAAGAACTATTACATACCTGCCAAGGTGGACTCGGTATGCATCATTAACGACTCCACGACATCGGCATCAGCTGGAGAGATGGAAATTTGCGAAGTGGAGGACGGCAAGTTTTCATTCTGTGGTGGAGTGGAGCGGCCGATCTATTCCCTGTTAAGGGTTTACATGACAGTAGAATACGAGGGAGAGAAACATAAGAGTGTCGAGCAAATCCCCTTTATCTTAGAACCCGGTAACATTGAGTTGCAAGGTGATAAGTTTCGAGGAACACCACTCAATGATGCAAGTGTTGAAATGAGTAACAAATTGCTGGATTTAGAATTCAAAGAGGAATACGAAATAGCGAAGAAAGAGGCAACCAGCTTCATCAAGCAACATGCAGAAGACCCTGCCTCTGTCTATCTTATTGTTGAAATGACACGTTGTATGGAAGCAAGGGACTTACTGCCCTTGATAGACCTTTGCAGCGAGGACATGCAACACACCAATACTGGCTTTGCAATGGCAAGGAATCAGATAGTTAAAGAAGCCAATGCCCCACAGGCTGGTGATATGTTTGCAGACTTTGCTGTGGAGTACAATGGAAAAACCACTCGCCTGAGCGACTATGTGGGTAAAGGGCAGTATGTGCTGGTTGACTTCTGGGCATCGTGGTGCGGTCCCTGTCGTGGAGAGATCCCCAACCTCATCGCTGCCTATAATAAATATAAGGATAAGGGCCTGCAGGTGCTTGGCGTAGCTGCATGGGATAAGCCTGAGGACACGCTGAAAGCCATAAAGGAAGAAAAGGTTCCCTATCCGCAAATCATCAATTCGCAGGAAATAGCTACCGATGTATATGGCATCACAGGTATTCCCGAAATCATCCTCTTTGCCCCAGATGGTAAAGTAGTAAAACGCGGCCTACGCGGTGAGAAGATAGACAAGAAACTCTCAGAAATCTTAGGGGAGGAATAAAACAAAGAAGTGCCCGACATTCAATTAGGCACTTCTTTGTTTGTTAACAGAAATAAGCCTCTAAGCTATCAACTAAAATCGTTAAACTACACGTAAAAACATGCCAACTCGGCAAAAATAATTATAACCAAGCCTTGGTTATTTATTTTCATGACTTGAAAATATATTTTCAAGGCTTGGTTATAAATTTTCAAGGCTTGAGAATAGTTTTAAAAGGCGTATTAAAACATTTTCCCTTGTAGTTTAACGATGTTTTCATTCTATTTCTTCTTCAAATCCTTTGCCACCCACAGCACCCATTCGTCGATGTTGTCAGTGAGTTTTCTCGGGAAAGGCAAGGGAATGATAACGTCGGGCGGGATGCCAAGACCTTCGGAAGAGAAGTCTTTCTCGAAGAAACCAGAATCAACGGTCGTGGCATAGAAAACGCCAAAGCGGCTGTTAGGCAATAGTTCCGTACGACAATTGCCCGTCAGTTCGCAACCATAAGTGTTTCCAAGGCCATACACTTTAGCGCGATTGCTGTACTTCTTGACATATTGGGCAAGACTTTCTGCAGCGCTCGCTGTAGCATTATCTACCAAGATAGCAGCATGCTTTATTCGGGTTGACTGTTGAAGGTTTGAACCATCATCGGTTTCCATATATTTCTCAAACTTCTTTTTCGAGGCCTCACATCTTTCTATCAGCTGTCGTAAAAAGACTGATGACGTATCCTGCTCCTGATAAAATTTCCAGTAAAGAAGGTTCTTGGGCGTGTTGCGAAGCCAATAGGTCTCCGGCTTATAAGGGTGGTCATAAAGCAAATTGCAATACTCTTCCCATACACCATCACCGCCTCCGATATTGGCGCGTATGTCAATAATAAGATTCACACAGTCCGATGCCAGGAATTGATGCAAGGCGTTTACCGTGCCGTCGTAGAAATCGCGATTGCACGACGGAACGCGGATGAGCCACGTAAAGGAATCCACTTTGCAGGACACAGGCCTCGGCTCATATTCGGAATTCTCCCCGAAATTGGTCAGCAGCGTAGTGTCTTCCTTTGCCAATTTCTCCATGGCCATCTCTTGCGCAGCCATTTGGAACAAGTCAGAATTCTTCAGTGATATATGTCTGTCGAACTGGCTGTAGAACCATAAGATATAATCTGTGGCCGTCCGCTCCAAGCTGGCTTCTCCATTGCTTAGTTTTTTACGGAGCTGTTTCTTGAGAGCCTTGTATTCCCGCTTGTAGCCTTTCTGCATGATGGCATCGAAGGGGGCGTAGTTCTGTTCCACGAAACTGACCAGGTAGTCGTAGTCTTCCAGGTCTTTCTTCAAGCTGTCAGGAACGGCAGCATTCACAATAGTACTGGCGATTGCCAGCAATGCGATAAGCAAGTTTCTTCTCATTATTATAATCAGTTTATGCCTTTAATATCCACTGTGTATTTGATATCTCCCAGAGTCTCCTTCTTGAGAAAGCAAACCATATAGATGGGAATGTAATATACATTATTATCAATGCTTACGTTTACATTGCAAAATACAAGGGCTTGCGGAATCATTTGTCCGTTTTCCAATGCAAATATAGGTGGTTTTGTCCGTTTTTCCAACATAAAAAGCAACGTTTTTGTCCGTTTTTCCAATAATATCAAGATTCTGAGGCTCAATAAAAACGAACTATCTGTAACCTTACTGATGAATCTTAGTTAGAAACCCTGTTGTTTCATCCAAAGTTCCAGTAAAACATCCCAGTGTCCCACCGTCCCACGTCCCATTAAGGTGGTTTAATACATTGGAGGGATGTGTCAGAATAGGCCCATTCCTCTTTTATTCATAAATCCTGAAATTTTAAGACAATAAAGGGGAATCCTCTGTCGTTATTATAATAAATATATAACGATGAAATATTTTTTTTCCATTCTTTTCGCAGCAACACTGCTGATTGCTTGTTCCAACAATCCGGATGAAATCATTGTAGAGCCCGACCCTCAGGAAATTATTCTAAACACAGGGAAACTGCTCTCAATGGACGGAGGCTACATGCACTTTGCTTATTCCTACGACGCTGAGGGTCGAGTGGTCTTTGCTGAACACGTCGATTCTGGATTTTCCCTTGTGAAGCAGTTGGCCGAATACAAGTACGAAGGTGACCGCATCTACATTAAGTTTCAGAGATTTGCGGAACTGCCAAATGGCGAGCACGACCCTTACTATCACGACTACTGCCATTACGATATCCTCTTCCTCGTAGGTGGGAGAGTGGACAGCTTGGCAGGCTATAGACCATCCGCATACTTCGTGGGAGAGAACAGCCATTTCTACAAGTTCCGTTACAACGAGCGTGGCGAACTTATCTCCATCAGGGACGACGACGTGAAGACATACCCCTACGCAAGGTTTAAGGCGGGAGAACCGTGGTACACGGAGATGTACACGCTGGAATGGCAGGACGGTAACATCTGCAAGCGAACCTGCATCATACCCCAGACGCGGGACACGACGGTATGGAACTACCGCTACTCAGAGTTGGCAGGCTCCCTTCCGGGAGGTGACCCAAGGAATGTCCTATTCGATCTCGTGCCTCTCATATCTACCGGATACTTGGGCGCCGACTGCCAGAACCTTTTGCAAAGTGTGGAATCAGAAGAGTTTACTGAGCAGATAGAATACATATTGGACGAGCGGCAAATGGTCTGTCAGACGAAATCAACCATCAATTTCTCTGATGGCTTGACACATTGTTACAACTACCAAATTAAGTGGTAAGCCTGTCAAGATGTAGAAGTAGATCCCAGCAATACATACAAGCTGAAAAAACTGTTGGATAAACTGAAATAGCCAACAAACACCTAATATAAAGCAAAAGCCTGCTATCCGTAATAGATGGCAGGCTTCGCTTTATTTACTCGGTTACAATCGTAACCTCTCCTGATTTCAGCATATCATTATGGTTAAGGAACCAGCCTTTCAGGGGCTTGGTACCGCAGCGGATCTGCCGGATCTTCTCGCCATTGCCTTCCCTGCGGATTACCACACTCCGTCCGTCGCCCATCGTAAAGGTTACCCTGGGGAACAAGGGTACGGTGACGATGTACTCAGGGTCGGCAGGAGAATAGGTGTAAAGACCGATGGCATTAAAGACATACCACGAGGAAGTCTCGCCCGCATCATCCATTCCGGCGTATGCCAGATGGTCGGCTCCCATATCGTAATACTTGTCCATCAGCTCGTTGAGGATGCGCTGGGCCTTCTCCTGCTTGCCTATAAAATAATAGGTATAGGGGACACTGTGGTCGGGCTGGTTGCCATGACAGTAGTTACCCATGAAGCCCGTCATGTTCCAAGCCTCGTAGCCGCGCCAAGGCTCGGTGAAGAGGCTGTCGAGCTTCTGCTCTACGGCCTGATGGCTGGGATAGAGGGCTATCATGCCTTCGGGGTCGTGAGGCGCAAAGAAGAGGCTCTGCCAGGCATTGGCCTCGCGATACATATAAGCATAGTAGGGATAGTAGGGGTCGAAATCCCTGATCCACTCGCCGCTCTCGATCTTGCCTCGCCAGAAGCCCGTACTGGGGTCGAAGAGGTTCTTATAGTTGCCGCTGCGCTGCATAAGAAGCTTGTAGTTCTGCTTGTCGCCTAAAATCTTGGCTACCTGGGCTACCACATAGTCGTCATAGGCATACTCCTGTGTCTTGGTTACGGCTGCCTTGTACTCGTCCTCGGTAGGCACATCGGTGGTGTCCTTCTCGGCTATCCATCCGCGCTGGATGTATTCGTCTAAATAAGGTCTGCCGCCACGACCGGGAACGGTGGCGTTCTTGAGGATGAGACGATAGGCACGCTCGAGGTCGAATCCCTGTATGCCGCGCTGCCACATGCCGCAAACCATTGTGCAGGCATGGTCGCCGTGGAAGAAGGTGGGCATATAGCCGCCGCGCTTCTCGCCTCGGTCCATGCAGGACTTGACGATGTCGCAAGCCACATCGGGCGTTATCATGGCCAAGAGCTGCAACTTGTTGCGATAGGTGTCCCAGAAGGAGGGGTCGGTATAGTAGCGGAAGTCGCCCTTGACCACCTGGTTGCGGGCATCCAGATACTCGCTGTTGACATCGCTGCGCAAGACAGGCCACAGGAAGGCACGATAGAGGGTGCTGTAGAGGAGTCCTTTCTGTCGCTCAGTGCCGCCTTCTACCTGAATATGCGAGAAGATCTTCTCCCAAGTCTCATCGGCTGCTTTGTAAACATCGGCAAAACCCTTGGCAGCCATCTCTGCCTCGAGGTTCTCCCTGGCATTCTCGATGCTGACGAAGCTGAAGCCTATCTTCAGTTCGAGGGGTGCTGCGCCCTTGTTGTTCTCGAAATCCACTATGGCGATGGTCTGCTTCTTGGCGGTCTCTAATTGGACGCTCTTTACCGGCAAGTTAGCGGTGGCATAGAAGTACATACGGCCGTGGCCGTCCTGATAGCCCTCGAAGGCATTGGCGGCGGTGGACTTGCGGATGTCCCATCGGCGCGGACGACCGTTGTTCTTGGTGATATCCACCAAGAGGCGCTTCTCGTCCTCGGGACGGAAAGTATAGCGGTGGTAGGCACAACGCAGGGTGGCGGTAAGCTCGGCCTTGACGTTGTATCGCTGCAGGAAGACGCTATAGTAGCCGGGATGGGCCTCTTCCTGCTCGTGACTGAACCACGAGCAGTAGTTGTAGGGATAGAAGCGGCCTGTTACAGGCAGCATGGGTATATGCAGCTGGTCCCAGTGGCCCTTGGCGGAATGGGCGAAGCCATAGATCTGATGGTCTTCGTACTGATAGCCGCTGCCGCTATGATACATGGTGACGGGTGTACACTGGACCATAGCATTGGGCATAGCGGCACCGGGGAAGGTCTCGCCTCCCCAGGCACGTTTCACTTCGGTGCGGGTATATCCCAGTTCGTCGGGTGTCCACAAGGTGGCGGTACCGAGGAAGGGATTACAGTATTGGGTAAGGTCTTTAGCTTGGCCGGAAATGGCGGTCAAAGCAAGAAAAACAAGAAGGGTAGCCCCTCTCCCTAACCCTCCCCCAAATGGGAGGGAAAATGATTTGGTTAATATCATTATAAACTTTAAACTCTAAACGGTAAACAGTAAACGGTAAACTATAAACAGTAAACTAACACAAAAGCTTATCTTTTCGGAGTCTTCGAAAAGATAGCTTTTATGCGGTTCATATCAAACTTGGAGGTGCGGTCGTAGAAATAGACGCCGTTCTGCTCCTGCTCTACATCCGTGAGCTGCGTGAAGCAGTACCCCCAGACTTGGTCGGAGATATTCATCAGGGCATCGACCTGACCCTCCAGACGGGCGTAGAACTCCTCCAAGGAATGAGGCGGCTCGCCATAACCCCAAGAGGCATTACTGTTACCCGTTGCCTTGTCCTGACCCTTTACCCACTTGATGCCGCCAAACTCGTCCAGGATGTAAGGCATGGTGGGCTCGGTATAGAGCGGATAGTCGTAACGGTTGACATCGGTAGGACGGTTGAAGCCGGTATTGGTGCGATAGATATCTATGGGGTCGTGAGGTGCCTGGAACCACTTGCCGTTGCTATAGATAATCTCCTGCAGGCGCTTGGGGTCTTGCTCGTAGTTGTGGGTCGACCAGATGTCGGTCTTGACATGCGCACCGCCGCTGACATCGTGGAAGGGACGGGTGGGGTCGAGCTGCTTGGTAAGGTCGTACAGGTCGGAAACGAAGCGGGGGAACTGCACGCGGTCGGGCCACCACTCTTCGTTCATGGGTGTCCAGATTACGATGCTGGGATGGTTGCGGTCGCGCACAATCTCCTCGGTCCACTCGGAGGTGAAGTTACGTGCCACCTCGGGGTCGTTGGCATTCATACCCCACGAAGGAGCCTCGCCCCAAGTGATGTAACCCAGCTTGTCAGCCCAATAGTGGAAACGCTCTTCGAAGACCTTCTGATGCAGGCGGGCACCGTTGAAGCCGGCAGCCATAGAGAGCTCGATGTCGCGACGGAGCGCCTCGTCGGAGGGAGCCGTCCAGATACCGTCGGGATAGAAGCCCTGGTCGAGTACCAGACGCTGGTAGAAAGGCTCGTTGTTGAGATATGTCTTGTTGCCGCTGCAATGGAACTTGCGCATGCCGATATAAGAGGCTACCTTATCCACGATGTTACCCTGCGCATCCTTCACCTCGTAGGTAAGGTCGTAGAGGAAAGGACTCTCGGGGCTCCACAGCTTGGGTGCCTTGACGGGCAGAATGAGTGTGGAGGCATCGGTGGCAACGGCGCTCTTGGTAGCTACCACCTTGGCACCGTCCTTGAGGGTTACGGTTATGGTGCCGCCGTCCTGAGCATAGAAGTGGGGATGTACGATGACCTGCTTCTGGTCGATATCCGTAATGACCTGCGCATTCTTCAGTCCCTTGGCATCAACGGGTTCCATCCAAACGGTCTGCCAGATGCCTGTGGTACGGGTGTACATACATTCGAACTGACTCTGACGGACGTTCTGCTTGCCTGCGGGCTGCTTGGTGGTGCGGGTATCGGAGTAGGCATGAACGACAAGGTCGTGTGCCTTGCCGTCCTTCAGGAACGAGGTGACATCGATGGCAAAGCCTGTGCTGCCGCCAAAATGACGACCAGCCAGACGTCCGTCCACATATACCTCGGAGTTATAATAGACAGCCTGGAAGTTGAGCATGATGTTACGTCCTGCCCATCCTGCAGGCATCTGAATCTGACGGTGATACCAGATATTGTTGATGAAGTCGGTATATTCTACACCCGAAAGCTTGCTCTCGGGGGCAAAGGGAACGGTAATCTTTCCGTCGAAGCCTTTGCTCTCGTAAAACCGTCTTTCTATTCCGGAGCCTACGAAATCGAAGGTGTAACTCCATTGGCCGTTCAGGTTGACCCAGTCCTGACGTTCGAACTGGGGACGTGGATACTCAGGGCGAGGTTGTGCCCAAACTGCGCTTACTGCTGCGAAAAGCAGTAAGCCCACTGCTTTTCGAATTGAGAATTGAAAATTGAGAATTGAGAATTTCATGTTTTTAAAATTGAAAGTTGAAAGTTGAAAGTTGAAAATTGAAAGTCTTCATTGAATTGAAAGTTGAAAGTTGAAAATTGAAAATTATCGGTTAGCGGTTAGCAGTTAGCGAACCTGAAACTCGTTTTCGTTATCGTTATCGTTATCGTTATCGTTATCTAGTTGATACCGAATACGGTGAAGCTTCATCACCGATGTTTCGCTGTTTATTCGGTGTGGCACCCATTTGGAATGAGAGTATGCCGCCTTGATTGATTTCATCATAAGTGATGTAGTTGCGGGTGAGAGACTGACCGTTGAGCTGCCCATCCTGAATGTAGTAGTTCTGCGGACTGTTGTCCTGCGCCTCGATGACGAACTGGTTGCCATTCTCCATGGTGATGGTTGCCTTGCGGAAGATGGGCGAACCGATCACATACTGGTTGGTGCCGGGTGTGACGGCGTAAAGGCCGAGAGCCGAAAGAACGTACCACGAGGACATTCCGCCTTGGTCCTCATCGCCCGGGAATCCATCGGGTGTGGAGTTGTAGAGCCGGTCCATAATCTGGCGCACCCAATACTGCGTCTTCCAAGGCTGACCGGCATAGGAATACAGGTAAGGCATGTGCTGAATGGGTTGGTTGCCGTGGGCATATTGGCCCATATTGGCCTGTTCCATCTCTACCATCTCGTGAATCTTACCCCCGTACCAACCGGGATCTACCTCACCGGGAACGGAGAAAACGGAGTCTATCTTCTGACAGAAACGTTCCTTGCTGCCAAAGAGACCAATCAGTCCGTTCACATCGTGGAATACCGACCAGATGTAATGCCAGGCACAACCCTCGGTATAGGGGCCGCCCCACTTGACGGCCGAGAAAGGCTCCGTCCAAGAGCCGTCGGCATCGCGTCCGCGGAAGAAACAGATATCGGGGTCCCAAAGGTTGACGTAGTTGAACATTTGCTTTGCAAAGATTTGCTCGTAGAATTTATTGCCACACGAACGGGCTAATTGGTAAGCACACCAGTCGTCATAACAATACTCGAGGGTCTGCGTCACGCTTCCGTGCGACATAGGGAAAGGCACATAGCCCAACTGGAAATATTCCTTCCAACCGGCACGACCGTTGGCACCTCCGTATGGCCCTTTGTTCATCGCCTCGTGAGCGTATGCTACAAGGGCCGAATCGGGATTAAAGTCGTGAATACCCTTTGCCCAGGCATCGGCCAGAAGGGAGATGCTATGGTTGCCGCACATGCCGCCCGTCTCGCCGGGGAACGACCACGAAGGCAACCAGCCGCATTGCTTCTGAGCGGCCAGCAGCGCATTCATATAACGGCCCTGCTGCGTGGGATGAAGGATATTGGTGAGCGGAAACTGGCTGCGGAAGGTATCCCAGAAACCGTTATCGGTAAACATGTAGCCGTCGTATATCTTCCCGTCGTAGGGACTATAATAATAAGGCGTGCCGTCCTCCCTGATTTCGTAGAACTTGCGTGAGAACAGGTTGGCGCGGAACAGGCAGGAATAGAACGTGCGCAACTGTTCTTCGGTACCGCCTTCCACTTTTATGCGGCTCAGCAGCTTCTGCCAGACATCATGCCCGCGTTTCCTGGTCTGTTCCAAAGTCTTATCAGCACCTAATTCGCGGTTCAACGTTATTTCTGCCTGCTCGGGAGAGATATAAGACGATGCAGCCTTGGCCTGAACCTTTGAGCCAGCCTTGAACTTCAGGAAAGCACCTTTATCCCACAAGCCATAATCCAGGAAAGGTTTATCGAACTGAATGATAAAATAGTTGCGGAAGTTCTCGGCATGATTCACAAAGCGCTGGTTATTCACCCAACCGCGAATCTGTCGCTTTTCGACATCAATCTCCATCTGACTCTCAGCCGTATAGCCGTCGATGACGAGCCACGCATCGCCCTTCTTGGGGTAAGAGAAACGGAAATGAACGCCTCTGTCGGTAGGTGAGAACTCGGTACGGATGCCGTTATCAAACTGTACGCTATAGTAGTGCGGCCGGGCCGTCTCGTTGTCGTGCGAAAACTTAGCCGCGCGTTTCTCGGGATCAACCTCCAGCTCTCCGACCTCCGGGAAGAAAGTATAGACGGCATAGTCGCTCACCCAGGGAGAGCATTGGTGCGACTGACCGAAACCACGAATCTCGTCAGCCATATAAAGGTACTTGAACCCGTCGCCGTTCTTTCCCGTCTGCGGTGTCCACATGTGCTGGGCAAACGGCATGGCGGTAGCGGGGAACGTGTTGCCGTGCGAGAGACCAAAGTGCGAATTGGTTCCCTGCAAAGTGTTCACGTAAGCTACGGGGTCGGAATCGGCCGCATTCTTCTCGGCAGAAACAGAAAGAGAAGCACAGGCGATTGTTAGTACTAATAGTCGTTTAAGCATGAGGCCGAAGTTTGAAAATGTGGATTATGGCTACAAAAGTAATGATTTATAAGATGGTTTACAAGGTTTCCCCATTCATTTTTCACTTTTCGGGTGTAAATTTATGAATGAAGGATGATGAATTATGAATTATCTTTAGTACCTTTGCCAACAAAACAACTACAAATTAATACGTTATGAAAACAAAAAGAATATTGCTGGCCGTTATGCTGGCCGTTTGCGGCCTATGCACAAATGCACAGGAAAATATCAAGGGCAAGTACTATCTGTTTACCTATTTTACAGGCAATGCTCCCGAGAAGGAACAGATATGCTATGCCGTGAGTACCGACGGCTTTAACTACACACCGCTGAACGGAGGAAGGCCCATTGTGGCAAGCGATACCATAGCCTTGGCCAAAGGCGTTCGCGACCCGCACATCCTGCGTTGCAGGGACGGATGGTTCCGTTTGGTGGTGACAGATATGCGCTCTTCCTTGGGTTGGGCCAGCAACAGAGGTATGGTGCTGCTGCGCTCTCGTGACCTGATTCATTGGGAGCATCATACGGTTCATTTCCCCGAGCGGTTCAGCGGAACAAACTTTGCCCACGTAACCCGCGTTTGGGCGCCGCAGACCATCTATGATAAGGCGGCAGGCAAGTATATGGTATATTTCTCGTTGTTGACCGACGACGGCTCTATTCCTTACGACCGCGTCTATTGGTGCTATGCCAACGATGATTTCAGCGGACTGGAGACAGAGCCGAAGGTGCTGTTCGACTTCCATTCTCCCTCCATCGATACAGATATCGTTCAGGATAAGGACGGGCTGTACCATCTCTTCTTCAAGACCGAGGCAGACGGACGGCATAAGGGTATCAAGCAATACACCTTCACGGACCTTCACAGCCCCGAAACATGGACATTGCACGATGGCTTCTGCGAAACCACAAATCACGATGTGGAGGGCTCCGGAGTCTTCCCCCTTATCGGTGGCGGCTGGTGCCTGATGTACGACTGCTACCGCGACGGCTACTATCAGTTTACCAAGAGCGACGACCTAAAGCACTTCACCTTCGTACAGAACACCGAGACCAAGGGCCTCTTTACCCCTCGTCACGGCACCGTAATCCAAATCACAAAGAAGGAATACAAAAGGCTTCAGAAAGCATTCGGTAATTAGGCCATCGGGTCAGACAAACGCTGTCATGACCCCGCTGGCGGGACGACCGGCTAAGAGCTCGTTGCGCATGAAATCCATGTAGGGCGCAACGTACTGGAAGAAAATCTTGTAGCCGGCACAGAGGTAGTTGAGACCCGGCTCGCCATCAGCCGTATGCAGAAAACGGAGGCGGGGACATTCGCCATGACAGGCTTTCAGCCATTTGCACTCGCGGCACTGGCGGGGAAGGGAATCTTTCTTGAGGCGGCTGAAAGCGGTCTGCTTCTCACCATATACCATTTGCGGCAGTCCGTCGGTAAGGATATTACCCAACCGATATTGCGGAAAGACAAAATGGTCGCAACTGTACACATCGCCGTTATGCTCCATGACAACAGCATGACCGCATTCCTCGGCATAGACACAGATACCTGGTGCCACACCCATCCAACCGGCAAGAGTGGCATCAAAGACATTCACGAACATTTCGCCCACATCGTGCCGAACCCATTCGTCGAAGATATCGCAGAGGAACTTTCCCCATTCGGCAGGCTTAACGCTATAGGGAGCAATGGCGCAGTTCTCATCGAAAAGCTGAGCCAGATGACGACCGTCGGAATGGTGGCGGATTCTCTCCACCACAGGACTCAGTTGCAGGAACTGGCAATGCAGCTCGTCGCGGAAGAATGTATAAAATGCTAAAGGCTGAGAGACATTGGCGTGGTTGACCGTTGCCATAGCGTTCCATTCCACCCCATAGTCCTGCAACATGTGGATAGCATCAACGACCCTTTGCCAGGTTCCTTCCCCCTTGGCATCCACGCGATAGGCATCGTGCATCTCTTTTGTTCCGTCGATACTGAGTCCGACGAGCCAGCCTTCGTCGTGCAGGAACCGGCACCATTCAGGCGTCAGCAATGTGCCGTTGGTCTGTATGCTGTTACTAATTTGCTTGCCTCTTCTATAGTATTGCTGATAGCGGACGGCCTGCTTGTAGAAACTCAGCGGACGCAACATGGGCTCTCCTCCGTGCCAGGTAAAGAGCACTTCGGGTGTCTGCTGCAGTTGTATGTAGTCGCGAACGTAGGACTCCAAAAGGCTGTCGCTCATAGCCCAGCTCTTTGAATTTTGAATTTTGAATTTTGAATTTACCAAGTGCTGCTTCTCTAAGTAATAGCAATATTGGCACCGAAGGTTGCAGAGAGGTCCTGCAGCCTTAGCCATAACGTAGAGAGGACGGGCGTAAGGATAGTACATTTAAAGTTGAGAGTTGAGAGTCTTCCTTGAATTGAAAATTGAAAGTTGAAAATTGAAAGTCTTCCTTGAATTGAAAATTGAAAGTTGAAAAGTAAACGAGTTGTTCGTTCCCGTTTTCGTTTTCGTTATCGTTATCGTTTTCGCTCTACAGAAGGTTCTTCGAAAGATATCTTACCGGGTACCAGACGGCGGCCCAACCGACCAAGAGGACGGTAACGAAGATAAGTACGAGGTCCCAAGGATGAACGCTGACGGGATAAGCTTCGACAATGAAGCTGCCCTCGCTCTGGCCCATAGAGATGAGGCCGTATTCCTGTTGGAGCCAACAGAGCAGAAGGCCCAGGAGAAGTCCGATGGTTGCACCAGCCATACTAATCATTCGGCCCTCGAACATAAAGATGTTGCATATCTGCTTATCCGTGGCCCCCATACTGCGGAGGGTCTGTACATCCTGCTTCTTCTCGATCATCAGCATAGACAAGGAACCGATGATATTGAAGCAGGCCACCAATAATATAAAGGTAAGGAAAAGGTACGAAATAAGTTTCTCGATACGCATGATGCGGAACACATCGTCCTGCTGCTCGTAGCGGTCCTGAACATTGAATTTCTCGCCCAAAAGGTTGCTTATCTCTTTCTTGGCCTGCGAGAGCGAAACGCCTTTGTTCAGTTTAACCTCAGCCGAAGAGATGCGTCCCTGCTGGTCGAACAAACTTTGGGCAAACTTCAGGCTGGTAATAATATAATTAGCATCGTACTTTCCCTGTTGCACCATAAAGACAACACCCGGGCTCTGCAGTTCCTGATGGTTGAAGGAGCTCAGGGGATTGGCCATATTCACACGCTCGCCACGTTTGGGAGCATAGACTTGGAGCGGTTCGGGAAAATCGACGGTCAGCCCCATCTTGCTGGCCAACTGAATGCCCAGAACACCGTATTCCAACACATCGGCATGAAGGACAAAAGAGCCGTCGCCGTAGAGAATCTTCTGGATATGCGTCTGCTTGTCGAAGTTATCTGCCACACCCATAATGGTTACCACGTGTTGCTGTCCGCCCGTCACCACCATAGCCTGCCCCTCCATAACGGGTGTATAGACGGCTACACTGGGCAACTTCTGCAGTTGCTGCAGGCGATCGTCGTTAGCCTGGATGGTGTTTCCTTCGGACAGCGTGATGCGCAGCTGGGGGTCGAAAGCCGTAAAGAGGCTGGCTACAAGGTCGTGAAAGCCGTTAAAGACACTCAGCGTACACACGAGTGCCATAGTGGCAACGGCCACACCCACCACAGAGATGCCGCTGATGATATTGATGGCATTGTGGCTCTTCTTGCTGAAGATATACCGACGGGCTATGAAAAACGGGAAGTTCAATGCTTCAGGAGTTCATCAATGTGTTCAACGTAATCCAGCGAGTCGTCGATAAAGAACTTCAGTTCTGGGATGATTCGCAGTTGCTTTCCCACGCGTGTACCCAGTTCGTAGCGAACCTGCTTCTGGTTGTTATTGATGTTCTGCACAATCTCCTCGGCGCGTTCGCTGGGGAATACACTCAGGTAAGCACGACAGATACTAAGGTCGGGACTTATGCGGCAGGCGCTTACACTAACCAGCACACCACGCATGGCGCTGGTCTGCTTCTGGAAGATATCGCTCAACTCCTTCTGAATGAGTCGGGCAATTTTATTTTGTCTTGTTGTTTCCACGTTCTTTAGAATTGAAAATTGAAAGTTGAAAATTGAGAATTATTTCGATATCTCGGGATTCCCAATTTTGAATTTTGAATTTTTGAATTTTGAATTAGGCTCTCCCCCTCGCGGGGAGCGGGCCTTATTCTTCAGGCATAAACATTGGGTCCCAAGCAGGCAGTTTGGTAGGCTTCTGCTTCAGGAGTTCCAGAACAGAGGCGGGACAGTATTTGCGGTTTACCACCACGCGGAACATATATTCGCGGAACCATTCGTCGGTCATAATGATGTAGCCGTTCAGCCCGCTGTCGGCACCCCAGCTGTTCTCTACCTTCCACTTCTTGGCTTTACCCGCATTGTCCAGATCTACGGCCATAAGGGTCATCGCATGTGTGCTACCGCTGTCGAAGGTCTCGATGCGCTGCTTCTTGTTCATACCGAAGGTGGTACCCAAAAGGCTTCCGTAATCAAAGTTGTTGATGTCGGCAATGCCCACGTTGCGATCTAAGAACTTGCCCACATCGCAACTGAAATACATTTGGCAACTATCCTTCAATGAGGCAATGGCAATGCTCTCCAGCTCCTCGATGGGAAGGTTCACATAGAGCCAGTTGTGTCCGTCGTAAACATGGCGGTCATAGTCAATCTCATAAACCTTATTATACGGACGGCTGGGGTCGTTCATCAGCATCACATAATCCTTGTTCAGGTCTTCGCCCTCGCTGATGCAGTAAGTCTTGAAGAACTCCTGCGGAGTGTAGGTTTTATCCTTCCAAGTAAACTTTGTGGGAGGCACGCCGTAAGCCATTACGAGCATTCGGTAAACGGTACCGAGCTGTTCCACCTTCAGAGCTTCCAGTTGCTTCTCGCTCAAGCCGGCTTCGCTCTTCTCGCGCAAGGTGATGCCGAACTCGCGAAGCTTTCTTTTCAGATGGCCGCAGAACTCGCTGGTGCTATTGCTGACGTATGTTTCGGGCATAATGTCGGCAGGGATAACACCGTACTTTGTAGCCAAATCCGCAACACCCGTATAAGTGCCGCCGTCGGAGAGCGGATGCTGGAAGAGCCAACGTACCATCTCGCTGTCGATGGGCTGTTTGCGTGTATCTATGATACCTTGCAGGAACAGGTTGCTCTTCTCTAACTGATCGTAGAAGAAGAGGTAGCATTGGCTCAGGACAAAGTTCTTGGTGTCCAGCTTCTTCATGGCACGGCCACGCAGCACATTCAGTCCCGTAAAGAGCCAGCAACGGCCGCTGCCCTTCTGGTCTGTGATACCCGTATTCTTTACCTCGATACTGAAGTTCTTATCCTTGGCTCCGGCATTTTCCTGATTGATGGCCATCTTTGCGATGCCTACATTGCTGATGGCATTGCGTATCGCCTTCTCGGCAGGCGTTCCGGTATAGCTTCCTTCTAACTGCTTGAGTACCTCAGGTGTGATGTTAGCCTGAGCTTTGATAGTTGATAGTTGACAGTTGATAGTTGAAAGTCCTCCTAATAGTAGGGTGCATAAAATGCTTTTTTTCATCTTTATGAATGTTTTATCCTAATTATTTGCGCAAAAGTACGTTTATTTCGTTAACTTTGCAAACAAATAGGTTAGATTTCTTCGTTTCCCGACAAACAATTGAATATTAACTAATGAGAAAAAGTAATTATGATAAGTTTCCCAGCACCCGTACCGACGGTATGGCAATAGTGGGCTGGGAGAAGATTGTATCCACATTGAATGAGCAATGGGCCGATGAGCCGATATGGGCTATCGACCTCTATACAGGTACTTACGAAGAGGATTTCCTGAGTGCCTTTGCCAAGACAGGGCGAAGGATTATTGATACCCGCTCGCTGATGAGGCCCGAGGAAGAAATCCGACAATTTACAGAACGTTTTATCACAGACGATGTACTGTTTGGCTATATGTCTAACGTGAAGTTAGAGGAATACTTCGATAGTTCAAGAGTTCAAGAGTTCAAGAGTTCAAGGATCCAAGAGCCCTGCATCATCATTGGTACTGGTGCAGCGTTTGTTGCGGAAAAGTACTCCCCCAAAGGGGGAGCGGAGAGGGGGTTCCCCGTGGCTTATGCTGATATGGCACGATGGGAGATTCAGCAACGTTTCCGTCGGCACGAGGTGAAAGCACTGGGTATAGACAATAGCCAGGAAGGACCCTCGCTGCAATATAAACGCGGTCTTTTCAATGATTGGATAATCTGTGACCGTTATAAAGACTTGTTGATACAGTCGTGTAGCATTCAGTATTGGATAGACAGCAATAATCGTCAGGAACCCAAGATGATCAGCGACCAGCAGTTTCGTCAGGGAATGGACCGAACCTCCCGTTCCCCTTTCCGTGTGGTGCCCTTTTTCGATCCTGCTCCCTGGGGCGGTCAGTGGATGAAGGAGGTCTGCGATTTGCCTCGCGAAGAGAAGAACTACGGATGGTGCTTCGATTGTGTGCCCGAGGAGAACAGCCTTTACCTGAATCTGGATGGTGTACTGGTGGAGTTTCCTTCGCAGGATGTGGTGCTGACACACAGCCGTGAACTGTTAGGCGAGCAGGTATGGGCCCGTTTCGGCAAGGATTTCCCGATACGTTTTGATTTCCTTGATACCATGGGTGGGGGAAACCTGAGCCTTCAGGTTCATCCTACCAACGAATTTGCACACCGCGAGTTCGGTCTTCATTACACGCAAGACGAAAGTTATTACCTGTTGGATGCAGGAGAGGATGCTGTTGTGTATCTGGGATTGAAGGAAGATATCGACAAACATGACATGATAGAGGACCTGCGGGCTGCCCAGAGAGGAGAAATCAGCTTCGATGCCGAGAAATACGTGAATAAGATTCCTGCCAAGAAGCACGACCATTACCTCATCCCCGCTGGTACTATCCATTGTTCGGGTGCCAACAGTATGGTGCTGGAAATCAGTTCTACACCCAGTATCTTCACTTTCAAGTTGTGGGATTGGAACCGTTTGGGCTTAGATGGCAAGCCCCGCCCCATCAACGTAGAAAGAGGCAAACAAGTGATTCAGTGGAACCGCACAACGGATTGGGTGAACCGGAACATCCGTAACCACTTTGAGGTACTCCATGAGGAAGACGGTATCATGGAGGAACGTACAGGCCTGCACCCCAACGAGTTCATCGAGACCCGTCGGCATACCTTCACCAAGACCGTTGAGCACAATACCAACGGCGGGGTGAACGTACTGAATCTGGTGGACGGCTACGAAGCTGTGGTGGAGAGTCCGGAGGGCAAGTTCGAACCCTTCACGGTGCATTATGCCGAGACTTTCATCATTCCCGCCTGCATCGGTCGTTATACCATCACCCCCGTAGGCGGCGAGGAATGCAAGACGATAAAGGCCTATGTCAGACATTAGGAAAAAAATCAATAATCAATAACTAACTAATCGAAATATTATGAGTAAAGACAAAAAAATTGTGCTGACGCTGGATGCCGGCGGAACGAACTTCGTGTTCTCAGCCATTTGCGACAATGAAGAGATAGTAGAGCCCGTACGCCTGAAGGCTGTAACAACCGATACCGAGGGCTGTCTGGCTACCTTGGTTCAGGGTTTCACTACCGTTAAGGAGAAACTGGATGTAGAGCCTGTAGCCATCAGTTTTGCCTTTCCCGGTCCTGCTGATTATGAGCGTGGCGTGATAGGCGACTTGCCCAACTTCCCCTCTTTCCGCGGTGGTGTGGCGCTGGGTCCGTACCTGGAGAGCGTCTTCGGTATTCCCGTTTATGTGAACAACGACGGCAACCTGTTTGCCTACGGTGAGGCATTGGCAGGAGCCCTTCCTCGAGTAAACAAGGCTTTAGAGGAGGCTGGCTGCAAGCGCCGTTATAAGAATATGGTAGGTATAACTTTGGGAACCGGATTCGGTTGCGGCGTGGTATTAGATAAGGTATTGCTGACAGGTGACAACGGTTGCGGCGGTGATGTATGGTGTATGCGCAATGGCATGTATCCCTTTGTGATTGCCGAGGAGAGTGTCAGCATCCGTGCCGTCCGCAGGGTGTATGCCGAGATGTCGCACGAGGAAATAGGCGACCTTACCCCCAAGGATATCGGTGATATTGCCAACGGAACTCGTCCGGGCAACATAAAGGCTGCTCAGGAGAGTTTCCGCCAGTTGGGGCAGGTTTGCGCAGCCGCTCTGGTGAATGTGCTCAACATCGTGGACGGAATCGTTGTTATCGGCGGCGGTTTGTCCCATAATTCCAAGTGGATTCTGCCCGGCATGATGGAGGAATTTGCCCGTCCCGCCGGAACCTTCACAGGCAATCTGCTTCCCACACTCCAGAGCGAGGTTTACAATTTCGAAGACCCCGAGCAGCGTGCCGCCTTCCTCGAGGACAAGGATATCTATGTCGATGTTCCCCATACCGACAAGAAAGTGCTCTATCAGGCTCAGCGTAAGGTCGCTGTCTGCATCTCAGAACTGGGAGCCAGCAAGGCCATCAACTTAGGCGCCTACAATTTTGCCCTGAATCAATTAAACAAATAATCTTATGAAAATTAGAAAGTTGCTTTTGTTACTTGCTTGTGCCATAGGTGCTATGGTAAGCTGTGACACGCCTGAGACCATTCCTCAGAGTTATACCCGCTTTGTAGAACCTCGTATCGGAACGGCTCATTGCCGTTACTTCCACTTCGCCCCCGGCGCCATGCCTTTCGGAATGGCCAAGCCCGGTCCCAGCACCAACGGACACTTGGGCAACAAAGACGGTTGGGAGGCAACAGGTTATGATTATCGTGATAAGTCTATCGAGGGCTTTCCATGCACCCACGAGTTTCAGGTGGGCGGCATTGTGCTGATGCCTACCTGCGGAGCGCTGAAGACCGTTCCCGGAGCTGTTGATTCCGAGGGTGAAGGCTACCGCTCCAAGTTCACGCACGATGAGGAGGAGGCCACAGCCGGCTACTATTCCGTGATGTTGCAGGACTATGGCATCAAGGCCGAGGTGACAGCTACACCCCGCGTAGCCTTCCAGCGTTATACCTATCCAAAGTCGGATGAGAGTCGCATCCTCTTCGACATCGGTAACCGTTCGGGTGAGAGCGGAGCTGTGAAGGATGCGCACGTAGAAGTTTGCGAGGATGGCAAGACCGTGGAGGGTTATGTGATTACCTTGCCCGAGTACGTCAAGAAGTACCAGCCCGGTGCTGAAGTGCCCATTTACTTCTCTGCCGTACTGGACAAGCAGATTGCCGGTGTAGGCGCTTTCAACGGAGAGGATGTTCGTGAAGGCGAGAAAGAAGCCACAGGACCGGGTGCCGGAGTCTATGTAACCTTCCCCACCGAGGAGGGTGAGAAGGTGACCGTAGCTGTGGGAATCTCCTATACATCTGTAGAGAATGCCCGTCTGAACCGCGAGACGGAGGCCAAGGACATGACCTTCGATGAGGCTTGGAAATTGAACAAAGAGGCATGGCAGGAGATGCTGGGCCGCATAGACATCAGAGGAGCAAAGGTAGACGATCGTAAGAAATTCTATACAGGCCTTTATCATGCTATTCTGGGGCGCGGCCTTTGCAGCGATGTGAATGGTGCCTATCCCCGTCATGATGGCGGCATCGGACAGCTGGAGCTGAAGGACGGCAAGCCCGTACATAATATGTATAATACGGATGCTTTCTGGGGCGGTCAGTGGAATCTGGGTCAGTTGTGGATTCTGGCTTATCCCGAATATACATCGGATTATATCAGCAGCCATCTGCAGGTCTTCAAGGATGCGGGTTGGATGGGCGACGGATTGGCCAATAGCCGCTACGTTTCAGGTGTCGGTACCAATCAGTTACCTCTCATCATCAATGCAGCTTACCAGTGTGGCATTCGTGACTTCGATGTGGAACTGGCTTACGAGGCCTGCCGCAAGAACGAACTGGATGGCGATAACCGTCCCTTCGGAGCAGGTAAGTCAGATACCAAGGAATTTGTCCAGTACGGCTATGTTCCTCATGTTGAAAATGCCGACGGACCAGCCGAGAAGTTCCGTTTCTCTGCCTCTCATACGCTGGAGTACAGTTTTACCTCATGGGCAACTGCCCAGTTGGCTAAGGCTCTCGGCAAGCCTGAATACGACCAGTTGATGAGCCTCTCTAAGGGTTGGGAGCGCATCTACGACGACAAAGAGAACTTCATGCACCCCAAGGATGCTGAGGGTAACTTCATCCCCAACTTCGACCCCATGGAGGTATGGCGCGGATTCCAGGAAGGCAACGCCTGGCAATATACCTTCTATGTTCCCCACGATGCCAAGGCATTGGTAGCCAAGGTGGGCGAGGAGGAGTTCAATGCCCGTCTGGACAGTATCTTCACCCTCTCGCAGCCTAAGATCTTCAGTGGCGGCACAGAGGTAGGTGCTTTTGCTGGCCTGAAGACACTTTACAATCAGGGCAACCAGCCTTGCTTGCATATCTCTTGGCTCTTCAACGAGGCCAACCGTCCCTCCAAGACCCAGAAGTGGGTGCGTGCCATCCTGAACGAGTTCTACGGCACCGATGGTATTCATGGCTATGGCTACGGACAGGACGAGGACCAAGGACAGTTAGGTGCCTGGTATGTTATCTCCAGCATGGGTTTGTTCAGCGTAACAGGTCTGAACGACATCAATCCCACCTTCGGTTTGGGTAGTCCGCTTTTTGAAAGAATCAGGATCAGGCTCAGCGACAAGTATTACTCAGGAAAGTTCTTTGTCATTTCAACAGAAGGGCAGGCTGACGATTCCCCCTACGTACAGGAGTATCGCCTCAATGGAAAAAAACTCACCGATCCTCACATCTCTTTTGCTGATGTGGTTAATGGCGGTGCGCTGAAAATCAAGTTAGGTTCCAATCCTGTAGATAAGTATTAATAATCTCTTATCTGTGAACTTATGTTCTATCCCAAGTTCAATTTTCAGTTCTATGGATGCAAGAGCCAAATAACAACATCTGATATTCTACGTAAAATAAATTCAATGAACTTAAAAAAGTTAGCTCCCGTTATGCTGTGCTTCTTCGCCATGGGGTTTGTTGACCTCGTGGGCATTGCCAGCAATTATGTGAAGGCCGACCTGAATCTCAGCGATTCAATGGCCAATACGTTGCCTTCGCTCGTTTTCCTGTGGTTCTTGATTTTCAGCATTCCCACCAGTCTGCTGATGAACAAGATAGGCCGAAAGAACACTGTACTTGTCAGCCTTGTTATGACGCTGGCCTCGCTGCTTGTTCCTATTTTTACGCTCGACTTTACCATGCTGTTGCTTTCCTTCTCCCTTTTGGGAATCGGAAATGCCATTATGCAGACATCGCTCAATCCCCTTGTGGATAGTGTTATGAAGGGCGGTGCATCAGCCAGCACACTTACCTTTGGCCAGTTTATCAAGAGCATTGCCTCTTTTCTGGCTCCCATCATTGCCTCTTGGGGCGCCACCACCAATGCGTTCGGCTTTGGCTGGCGAGCACTTTATCCCATTTATTTGGGAGTGGGTGTGTTGGCAACCCTGTTCCTGTTTGGTACAAGAATCAACGAGCAAGCCCCCTCTAACTCCCCCGAGGGGGAGAAAACTGTGGGGCAGCAGTTTGCCGGATGTTTTGCTTTACTCAAGGGAGGCTTCATACTTATGTGCTTTCTGGCAATTGTCTGCCATGTGGGAATCGATGTAGGCATAAGTGTAACGGCTCCTAAAGTTCTGATGGAACGTTTGGGTATGAACCTGAACGATGCGGCCTATATAGCCACCGTCTATTTTGTAGCCAAGGCAGCAGGAAGTTTCAGCGGCAGTTTCATCATGAAGTTCATGAAGGACTGGACTTTCCTCTTTGTCAGCGTGGCCATGATGATAATAGCCCTTATAGGCCTATATGTAGGAAGCACCCAGTGGGAGATTTACGGAGCTGTGGCCCTGATGGGTTTTGGCAACGGAAATCCCTTCAGCATCATCTTTGCTCGTGCTCTAGCAACTGTGCCCGACAAGAAAAACGAAGTCAGCGGCCTTCTAATCATGGGTATCTGCGGTGGCGCCGTTTTCCCCATGCTTATGGGAGCTGCCAGTGATGCCATAGGCAGTCAGGCAGGAGCCATTGCTGTTGTCGCTATTGGCGTTCTCTACCTGTTAGGCTACTGGATGGCGGACTTGAGGCGTAAGAGTTAATAAGAACGAGGTGTAGAGGGCATGCGTTGCAATTGCATGGTATTGTCCTTTAGTTGCCTGATGGCATCCTGCAAGTAGGTGTCGGTGTGCCTCTGTTGGGCGGTGGGTGCTGTGGTGTAATTAGATTTATTTGCCAGCCAGAACGTTGGGTCTTTGAACGCCACTCGCTCTTCGTCCAGCGTACGCTTAACAATATTGTTGGTGACCCACAAGGTAGAATCGAAACCTACTTTATCAATAGCCCGCATCATGTTTTCTCCTACCCTTTCCGACTGGCTGAACCTTAGTCTCTTTTCGCCCAAATTGTAGAGCAACTGGCGTATCTTTATGCTGTCCTTGGTGATAATGCCCGACATGTTGGCAATCTCGGTAAACCCATGGTCATGCCTATAATCGATGTGCATAGTGTAGTTTATTCCGGTATAGTAGTGACGTTCGCGAGCCTGATCGTAAAGAGCCACCTGCAATCCTCTCATTTGTCCATCGAAGCGTAGCAGGCGTAAGTGTCTCCGATCAACATATAGTGTACCCTCCAATATGGGTCGGTCTCCCACTGCGGGATTTCCTGAAACTATAATCTTACTGATTTCTGTACCGTCTTCCTGAGTGAACACGGTGCAGGATATATTGTAAAGGTTGCGCATTCTGCGTAGCACAATATCTGCGGGAACGAAAATAAAGTCCCAGATGTCGTAATTCACCAATACGGGAGAGAGCCTTAGGAAGATGTGAAGGTTGGTGCGGCCAAGACCTGTCAGACTCGGACCATCCAATTGGTCGCCTCTCAGTTGCCCTCTGCTACCGCTATGGAAGGTTATGTCCCTTATCTGAACACAGGATTTTGCTGTCATGAATGCCTCTGCCAGTTCGTCGGTTCCTGGGTATTGTGTGGCCATCCTGAAGAAGTATTGCGCCTCGGTCTTACGATGTTTCTTGGCCTCGCGCTGCATCTTGGTTACCAGTTGGTAAATAATATCATCTCCCCGGGTAACGGTAATTTCTTTCAGTGTGGTAGAGATGGGTTGCATCCTAATTACGGCAGGAAGCTCTGAGGCGTGACAACTGATTTTCTTGTACCCGATGCAGGACATACTGATGGTTTCTGACGGCAGGCATCGCAGACAGAATTCACCATCGTAGTTGCTGATGGTTCCGCATGTGGGAGACACGTAAACATTAACATACTGTATCGGCTCTCCTGTTTCCGCATCGCGTATAATTGCCCCTACGGAATCCACCATTTCCTGCGCCTGAATAGTGCAGGAAATGGTTATTAATAATATGTACAATATACTTTTATAGTTCATGATTCATAATGAACAATTAACAAATCATAATTCTGCACTCACTCAAAGAGAGAGTGGGGAGAGGGCTTCACCTGTCCTCTGGATAACTAATGCCCGTTAGCACTTTACCATTTGGGGTTATACCCTCTGCACTTACGGTAATGCAGGTAGAGTTGCTATTGTTCCAAAGTTTGATATCGGCGCGACCATGCTTATCCAACTTAAGGTTGGGATTCCAATATAACGTGCGACGGTAGTCCTTTGTATCGGGCAGGGGTCGCCTTTGGTAATTAGGGTTGTAGAACTCTAGGCCTACATCAAACCCCTGTAGGACGAAGTGGCGGTCTCGGAATGTTTCACGTCTCTTATCGGTAATCAGGTTAAATCCAACATCCACAGTAGGCTGATTGGCTCCCGAATACCTAGGACTTCCCTCCATTCTGGGTGCATAATCGGTGATAAGGTTAACGGAGCGTAGTGAGTACAGGTAATCCAGCGATTTGGTTTTATCATCCAATCCTGTAAAGGAGAAAGCATTCTGATTAGAGGTACTCCATTCCAGATTAGGATTATACCTTGTTCCGGCATAGTTAGCCCATTGTATACTCGTTTCATTGTTGTTTCCTTCTGCTGGTCCATATTCTGCAGGCCCTAAAAAGGGGAAGGACGGCATTGGATTAGAAGTAGCATAACTATGCCATCCGCCACGACTGTCCTCCACCGCGTTTTGGTATCTCTGGTACTGCCTGTACATATTCATATCTCCCACTAGCAGGCGCTCCACCCATTTAGAGAATGAGTTCTTTCCGGCAAACCATCCTGGCGTGAATCCTGCATCCACACACTCGTTGAATATCTGATAGGCATCACGTGTAACGGCTGGGTGCGAACTGTCGTACGAACGTAGTCCGCCATGCTTGCTTCTAACTGTAACGGTTGCTAATGTGTGTCCGTCTCGTAAGTTGGGCATTAAGGCTGTTCCCTCCCTTGGTGGTGCTACATGGATGTGATAAAAGCTGAATGGTTTACAGAAACGGGGATGGTAAGGTGTCAGGCGGACGTAGAACTCGGGGTAATCGGTCTCTGTTGGCTTCACCCATTGATGCTCCAAACTGGGTACGGCCTTGCCCTTACTCATCAGTTTGTCGCGCTTGCGAAGCAGTCGACGCCCTTTACGAGTGGTAGTCAACGGCTCTTTCCATTTGGTAGTATCGGAAGCCGACAAATCAAGTGTACAACGGTTGTAGAAGCCGGGGAATTCAAGAACAAAGCGCCCGTTCTTTGTAGTGAGTTCGCCATAGACACTTTCTACACCTACATCGGTTGGTTTATGGTATTCGGCATGTACACGGACTTCACGGTGTAGATTGCCCTCATCGTAATAGTTTCTTCCATCAAAGGTTGCCGACTCATTATCCTTTAGCAAATAGCTGTAAGCATTGTGTTTGTCTCGGGCTTCACCCGCATTTCCTAGGAGAGGTATCATGCCCTGGTGCTTGCGTAACTTACCGTGCGAGAACCATTCTCCACCTTCAGGACGAGAGAAATCATAATGTTTAATCTCCTGATCTATCATGTTGCCCCATCCATCAAAACCCTCATGGCCAATAGCTATATAGCGGTACACTGCCCCAAAATAAACCGGCGTCTTTTCATAGGGATGATTAACACGGAAGATACCGGGGGTAGCCATTGTTATCCAGTTATGGCGTCTCCAGCCTTGTACCATCAGTAAGAGGTCGAGGTGGCGGCGGTGTTCTTTGTCGTCTTTCTCGAAGAAATAATCGGGCTGTTCTACAAAGCCACGAATCTGACTGCACAGTAGCATTTCTGTAAGAATATTGCTACTGTCGTACAGATATTCGGATGTGGAAGCATCTCTGACAGCCAGAGAGATGGTAGAGCCTGCAGCCTGAGGATTCTCTACGGCTACATGAATGGAATCAAAAGGCTCGTACTGGGAGCGAATACCTGAGAAGTGCATCTGGGCGGTCTTTATGTCCTGCTGATGACGGATGAAGCAAAGACGGTCGCTATACACACGCCCTTGCGCATTATAGACTGTTACTTGTGCAACACCCGTAGGCAGAGAGTCGGTAGGGATGCTGATTTGGGTGTCCTCGGCACGGAACTTCTGAAAATAATGCAAAGCACCGCCCACGGTAACGGTAACGCCCAGCGTCTCGTTGGCAGCTTCGCCTCGTGGTTGCAGGGTAAGCAAAAGCTGGTGATTCATGATATCAGTACGCACAGCACATCCGTCTTTTTCGGCCTTGGGCAAACGCTGACGGATAACCTGATTGCTATCGCTGGTAAAAATGGTGGAGTAGGTAACGTCTGGCTCGTAGGTAAACTCCAGCGTTCCCCTGCCTCGGTTCTCGGTCCGCTGTTCTTGAAGCAATTCTCCACCCCTACCGTATAGGCGCATGATGCCTGAGATATGCTCGCCATCGGCCTCGTTAGCCTCAAAAGCTACGCGTGCACGCGTACCTTCAACTATTACGCCGCCCTCGGGGTAGAGGTTAACTACGGGAGGTTTCTTCTTTACATCGGTACGGAAGTATCGCATATGGGGGCGTTCCGTCATATCGTGGCTATAGAGGCCGGGAGTTTCGGGCTTATCGTAGATGGGGAAGATGCGACAGTAGAGTTTCTCGTAATCACGGTAGAACTCCTTGGCCATTTTCTTGTTGAAGAACCATCGTTCGGCAGGCCACGTGTGCGGATGCTGGTATTCTCCCCAGTTGAGTTGCCACCGGGTGTAGGCACGCAGCTCGTAAAAGCCGCCGTAGAGCGAATCGTTGAGTACAAAAGAGCCTGTTCCCTGTCCGTCTTTAAGTTTAACCAGATGTCGTTCCAGCATGTAACCTTCCTGGTTCCAAAGCTCGGCATAGAGCAACTGGCTGAGGTTGGTCAACTTACCTGTATCACTTCGGCGGACGTATGCCTTGAAGTAGAGTGTATCGCCTGCAAAGTAGCAGGTATTGTCCATGTGTACAAACACTTCTTCCTGTGGAATGTTCCTGCCAAAGAGGTCTAAATGCTCCTTCCAGCCTTCCAAGGATGTAGGCAGGGCAGGATTCTCCTTGGTGCCCTGAAAGAGGTCGGTGAAGTCCCATTGCAGGCTATCCGCTTCATCGGCATGAACGGGAGAGACAGCTGTTAGGATAACGAGTAATAAATATAAAGTGCTGTGTCGTTTCATATCATATATAGGGCTATTTTTTTTGAAAATATTGCTTTATTTGTTTTAGGCTGGCTTTACCCTCGATATAAATAACGGTAAGAGTTTGGCTATTGTTCCGGTAAAGAATGTAGGTATGCATGCCTTTGTGTTGTGACAACTCGTAGAAGCTGTGTGCAGGTGTTTCTTCTTTGGTTATAGCCTGTGCGGCATCAGCCTGGACCAGCAACGAGATGTGCTGACGGTCAGCGGCCGAGGGATTCTTGATTTCCAGACTGTGAAAGAGACTTAGGTGGAAGTTCTTCAGCCTTTTGCCGCTCAACACCACTTCCGTAGCGTTCTTCCTCACCGCCAGTTCATCGAAGGCAGCCTGAATGGCCAACCCCTTCTGTGCCCACAAGCTAAGGTGCAAGCTCAGTAATAACAATATGATTGTGAGTATTTTTTTCATGGTTTTTACGGGTTGGTGGATGAGAACATTTCTGCCAGTTGTTGCTCCATCAGTTGGGAAGCATCGGCTTCTATAGTTTGGCCGGCAACTCGTACGCTGCAGACGTTTTGCTGCTGATATTGATACCATCCTATGAAAGCTATGGCACTCAGGCAGGCAGCAACGGCCAAAGCCTTAAGCGGATGCTTAATGGGTGGAGTGTGTTGTGCTCTGCTAACATGCAGATAGGAGAGGGTGGCCCTGATCTCATCGAAACGGGCATCATCCTGCGCCTCTTGGGTACAAAGGAATTTACGCAGCCTTTGCTCCTCCTCATCGGTGGTCTCTGCCAGGAAGTAGCGCTGTGCCATTTCCTCCCAATATGATAAGTTATGCTGTGTCATCTCTTTGTTTTTTATAGGTTTCTCTGATTATGTTTCTGGCTCTGCTCAACTGCATTCTAACAGCGGCTTCCTGCATTCCCAGTGTCTGGGCTATTTCTTTGTACGTTTCATCGTTGATATCGTGTCGTGTTAGAATTTCTTTTTGTATTGGTGTCAGTTGCGTCTCTATCAGCGTCATGATTTGCTGGAAGGTTTCTTTGATGTCTGTATCGGGCGGCGGCTGAACGATATCTGTTTTTTCGAGCGATGTCTGCCGGTGTCTGCTCTCTTTGCGCCAGAGGCTGATTTGCCTGTGATGTACCGCAGTCCTGAGCAGTTTCTCGCCCTCCGTTTCTGTTTCTGGGTCGTATTGTCCAGCCCAAAGCTGACAGAAAGCATCGTTGAGGGCATCTTCACCTGAATGCAAGATACAGGATTGCAACCTCCGCTGCAATTTCTGGTAGGCCAATATCAGGTAGTTTTTGCTCATTATTTACGTGCTCTATACTTCAATAACGCACAACTCTACATTTTGTAACAGAAAAAGCGTGTTTTTTAGGGATGGCTGTTCTTGTTGCGTGAAATGGCCTCTAAGAAGTAATAATCGGCATAGTTCAGGGGGATGTCTATTTCATCGTTCGCAGGCCAGTTGCCCGTTGAATGACTGAGCAGGAAGCCGTGTTGTGTTCCAGGCTCGTTCAGGTATTTGGTGCAAAGCGATGCGAGAATCTTGTCGGCATAACCACGGTAGCGACGTGCGACTTTCCTTGAGGAATATTCTGCTAGTTCGTATAATGCAGAAGCCATAATGGCAGCTGCTGAGGCATCGCGTGGCACTAAAGTGGGTTGGATTGCGATATTGGGGTCTTTCATGTCCCAATATGGGATGAAATCTTCCGGCAGGTCTTTCTGGCTAAAGAAGAAATCGGCTACATGCTGAGCCTTTTTCAGGAATTTACGGTTGTGTATATAACGGTAGCTCATGGTAAAGCCGTAAAGCGCCCATCCTTGACCCCGGCTCCAAACCGACTCGTCGTGATGTCCTTGAAACGTCATCTTACGGCGAACACTGCCATTCTCGGGGTCATAGTCAACCACGTGGTATGTGGAGTTGTCGGATCGGAAATGATTCTCCAATGTGCGGCTGGCATGACTGAGAGCTATGTCGTAAAAATGTTTGTCGCCAGATAGGAGGCTTGCCTGATAGAGTAACTCCAGATTCATCATATTGTCTATAATGACAGGGAACTTCCACTTATCTTTTCCCCAACTCCAGCTAAGAATGCATCCTGTGGTGGGGTTGAATCTTTTAGTCAGGGTATTGGCTGCCGTAAGAATGACATTACGGTAGGTCTCGTCTTTTGTCAGTTCGTAGCCGTTTCCGAAGGAGCAACAGATCATAAAGCCGATATCGTGACTGCCACTGTGGTGCTGAACTTGCTCCAGTAGAGCTGTGTTGCGGGCGGCTTCCCTGCGCCATCTGTCTGCTTTAGTGATACGATACATCTGCCATAACGTTCCTGGGTAGAATCCCGAGCACCAGTCGTCTTGGTTTACCATCTTGATGCTGCCGTCTGACTTCAGGCTACGGGGCATTATCTGCTTAGGACTGGTACTTTGAGCTCTGGCTTCATCGGTATTTTCTACCAGGAAACTTAATTGTAGCTCTACTTGCTTCAGGGCATTGTCTATTACTCCAGCGATGGCTGTGTTAATAGCTAAAAAAAGGATAATGGTTGTTCTCATGTTGCAAAGATACACTTTTTATGATACGTTTACTATCTTCGGGAAAGATATTTTCCTGTTTTCCTTTGGCGCATATATATAAAATTTATATATTTGCGGGCAGAATATGAAATATATCACTTTGCCGGCTACTTTGGTAGGAGATACACATCTCTCGTTCTATTTGGCCATGGAAGAATATGTGGCGCGTAATACGGACGAGCCGGACTGCTTCTTTATGTGGCAGGTGGAACCTACCGTTATCTTCGGCAGAAACCAGGTGTTGCAGAACGAGGTGAATGTACCTTACTGCCGAGAACATGGCATAGAGATTTTCAGACGCAAAAGCGGCGGCGGTTGCGTCTATGCCGACAAAGACAACATTATGCTTTCCTTTATCACGAAGGGCGACAATGTGCCTATGACCTTCAATCGCTTTATGACGATGATAATCTTCGTGCTGCAGAAACTGGGCGTAGAGGCGGCGGGGACGACACACAACGATGTGATGATCGGCGACCGTAAGGTATGCGGAACGGCCTTCTACCAGTTGCCCGGGCGCAGCATTGTGCACAGTACGATGCTTTACGATACCAACATGGAGCACATGCTGAATGCCATTACCCCATCGACAGAGAAACTGCAGAAGAACGGTGTGGAGAGCGTTAGGCAGCGCATAACGTTCCTGAAGGAACATATCAGCCTGAACATCGGGGAACTGAAGGCCTTCATCCGCCAGACACTCTGCCAGGGGGAACTGCAACTGACCGATGCCGACGTAGAAGGTATCCGAAGGATAGAGCAGGAGTATCTGGATAAGGATTTCATACAGCGGATGTGAAAGTTAAAGGGCTAAAAAGGCTAAAGGAGCTAACAACTTGTCAACTAAATAGAAAACCTTAAATAAACAACAGAAAAAAATGAAGAGAACTTGTCTTTATGAAAAACATGTGGCACTGGGTGCCCTGATTTCGCCTTTCGGCGGTTTTGAAATGCCCATTCAGTATGCTGGCATTACACCCGAACACATGGCTGTACGCGAGAAGGTGGGCGTCTTTGACGTCTCGCACATGGGCGAGGTAACCGTTAAGGGTAAGGATGCTGAGCGCTACGTGCAGCATATCTTTACCAACGACATAGCCGGCGCGCCTGCAGGTAAAATATATTATGGTATGATGTGCTACGAGAACGGTGGCACGGTGGACGACCTGTTGGTGTACAAGATGGGTGAGAACGACTTCTTCCTGGTTATCAATGCAGCCAACATAGATAAGGACTGGGCATGGATGCAGGAGAATGCCAAGGGCTTTGACATCGATCTACAGAACCGCTCGGATTTCTACGGACAGATTGCTGTCCAAGGGCCCGATGCAGAGAAAACCGTTGAGCTGGTACTGGGTCTGCCATGCAAGGAACTGGTGTTCTATACCGTAAAGACCATCGGTGACGTCATCGTCAGCCGCACGGGCTATACGGGCGAGGACGGTTTTGAGATTTATGCTTCTCACGCTTATATTCAGGATTGCTGGGATAAGCTGATTGCTGCTGGCGTTCAACCTTGTGGACTGGGTTGTCGTGATACGCTTCGCTTCGAAGTGGGCTTGCCCTTGTACGGCGACGAGCTGTCGGAAGATATCACTCCCATCATGGCTGGTCTGGGTATTTTTGTGAAACTGGACAAGCAGGAGTTCATAGGCAAGGAGGCACTGGCTAAGCAGAAAGCTGATGGCCCTGCCAAGAAGATTGTGGGTATAGAACTGGCCGACAAGGCTATCCCTCGCCACGGCTATCCAGTACTGAACATGCAGGGCGAGACCATCGGAGAGGTGACAACGGGCTATCATACACTATCTACAGACAAGAGTGTGTGCATGGCGCTGATTGATGCCCAGTACGCTAAACTTGATACAGAGGTGCAGATTCAGATTCGTAAGAAGGTTTTCCCCGGTAAGACGGTAAAGAAACAATTCTATAATAAGAGTTATAAGAAATAGAGATTAGAGATTAAAAGTGTAAAGATAAAAATTATGGCTAAAGTAATTGAAGGACTCTACTATAGCGAGTCACACGAGTATGTGAAGGTAGAAGGTAACGTTGGTTACATAGGTATTACGGATTATGCTCAGCATGCATTGGGCAATGTGGTTTATGTGGACCTGCCCGATGTGGATGATGAGGTAACAGCCGGTGAGGAATTCGGTGCCGTTGAGAGCGTTAAGGCTGCCAGCGATATCATCTCGCCCGTCAGCGGAACCATCATCGAGGTGAACGAGGCATTGGACGGTGAGCCCGAACTGCTGAACAAGGATGCTTTCGGAAACTGGATTATCAAGGTCGAACTGAGCGACAAGAGCGAACTGGACGGCCTGATGGATGCCAAGGCCTACGAAGCGTTTTGTGAAAATGCATAATTCACGATTCATAATTAATAGAGAATAATGTTTAAATACTTTCCTCATACTGATGCCGACCTTCAGGCAATGTTCCAGAAGGTGGGCATCAAGAGTCTTGATGACCTCTATGCCGAGGTTCCCGAGCAGATTCGCTTCCGTGGCGAATACCAACTGCCCGAGCAGATGAGCGAGATAGAGGTTCGGCAGCTCTTTGATAAGTTGGGCGCTCAGAATAAACCGCTGACCTGCTTTGCCGGTGCCGGTGTCTACGACCACTATACACCCAGCGCTATCCCTCAGTTGCTCAGCCGCTCTGAGTTCCTGACCAGCTATACGCCGTACCAGGCAGAAATCTCGCAGGGCACACTGCACTATATCTTTGAGTACCAGAGCATGATGACCGAGTTGACAGGTATGGACATCAGCAATGCCTCGATGTACGACGGAAGCACCGCTACCGCCGAGGCAGTGATGATGGCTGTGGCTGCGGGTAAGAAGCAGAACAAAGTGCTGGTGAGCGAGACAGTAGATCCTAAGACACTGGCCGTAGTGAAGACGTATGCCCACTTCCATGGCATAGAGATAGAGATGATTCCTGCCAAGGATGGGGTAACTGACCTCTCAATTCTAAACTCTCAACTCTCAACTGATATAGCCGGTGTATTGGTGCAGCAGCCTAACTTCTATGGTATTGTGGAGGATTATGCGGGCTTTGCCGATGCTTGCCATAATCAGAAGGCACTCTTTATCATGAATAGTGTAGCAGCCGATTTGGCTGTCCTGAAGACACCCGGCGAATGGGGTGCCGACATAGCTGTGGGCGATGGTCAGAGCCTGGGCATTCCCATGCAGTGGGGCGGTCCGTACGTGGGTTATATGTGCTGTACCGAGAAGCTTATCCGTAAGATGCCAGGACGTATTGTCGGCATGACACAGGATAATCGCGGCCAGCGTGCCTTTGTGCTGACACTGCAAGCTCGCGAGCAGCATATCCGTCGTCAGAAGGCAACCAGCAACATCTGCTCTAACCAGAGTCTGATGGCGCTTTGGGCAACAGTCTATATGTCACTGATGGGTAAGCAGGGCCTGAAGGAAGCTGCAGAGCTTTCGTATGCCGGAGCACATTACCTGTGTGACGAGTTGCTGAAGACGGGCAAGTTCAGCCCTGTCTATAACCGTCCGTTCTTTAATGAATTTGTGGTTCGCTACAACGGCGATGTGGATGCCTTGCAGAAGCGTCTGACGGAAAGCGGCATCTTTGGCGGTATCAAGTTGGATGCTGACCAGTTGATGTTTGCCGTTACTGAGAAGCGTACCAAGGAAGAAATTGATAATCTTGTAAAATTGGCTGCCTTATGAATAACAGATTATACGGAAATTTGATTTTCGAGCTGTCGCAGGAGGGCCGTTCTGGCTATTCTTTGCCTAAGAATCAGTTTGGCAGCTACGAGGTTCCTGCCTTTATGCGCAGAAGCGAAGATGCTGCACTGCCCGAGTGCGATGAGATGACGGTGGTTCGCCACTACACAAACCTGAGTGCTAATAACTTTGGTGTGGACAATGGGTTCTATCCCCTTGGTTCCTGCACCATGAAGTATAACCCCAAGATTAACGAAGAAGTGGCAGCACTGCCACAGTTCGCGGCCCTTCATCCCCTGCAGCCCGCAGAGACTGTGCGGGGTGCCGAGGAGGTTTGCCAGCAGTTGTGCCAATCACTTTGCGAACTGACAGGTCTGTATGCTTTTACCTTGAAGCCCTTTGCTGGTGCTCATGGCGAGCTGACGGGCCTGATGGTTATCAAGAAATACCACGAGAGCAGAGACGATGAAGTTCGCCGCTTGGTCATCGTACCTGATTCAGCCCACGGAACCAATCCTGCCAGTGCTGCTGTCTGTGGATTGGATATCGTAGAGGTGAAGTCGCTGAGCGACGGTACTGTTGATGTTGAAGCCCTGAAGGAGTTGTTGGCTCAGCATGGATCTGAGATTGCCGCTATGATGATGACCAACCCCAATACGTTAGGACTCTTCGAGAAGCAGATTCCCGAGATTGAGAAACTGGTGCATGCCGCAGGCGGTCTGATGTACTATGACGGTGCCAACCTGAACCCTATGCTGGGTGCTGCTCGTCCAGGTGATATGGGATTTGACGTGATGCACATCAACCTGCATAAGACTTTCTCTACCCCTCATGGGGGTGGCGGTCCGGGTGCTGGCCCCGTAGGTGTAAGAAAGGGCTTGGAGTCTTTCTTCCCCGAGGTTTCTCCCTATCAAGGTAACTTTGCAGTAGCTATGCGTGCCCTGGCGTACATACGCTCTCTGGGTCGTGAGAATATCAAGTTGGTAGGCCCTCTGGCTACACTGAACGCTAACTATATCAAGGAAAGCCTAAAGGATGTTTATGAATTGCCCGTTGACGGATTGTGTAAGCACGAGTTCGTTTTTGACGGCCTGAAGGACAAGAGCACCGGTGTTACCACGATGGATGTGGCCAAGCGCCTGCTGGATTACGGCTATCATGCACCTACCATCTACTTCCCCTTGCTGTTCCATGAGTCTCTGATGATTGAGCCTACCGAGAATGAGAGTAAGGAGACGATAGACGGCTTTATCAGTGTGATGCGAAAGATTGCGCAAGAAGCAAAAGAGAATCCTGACGAGGTGAAGTCGGCTCCGCATCTTACGCCTATTGGTCGTGTGGACGATGTGCTGGCTGCCAAGCATCCGATAGTAACTTACAAACAAATGGTCAATGACAACAACTGATCTGATAATCATCGGCGCGGGGCCTGGCGGTTACCGCGCCGCTGAATATGCCGCCAAGCAGGGACTGAAAGTGGTCATCTTCGAAGGTGATGAGGTGGGAGGAACTTGTCTGAATGTAGGCTGTATTCCCACTAAAACGTATGTTCATTCTGCCTCTTTTGACGAGGCTCGCGAACGCTTGGGGCAAGTAGTTCCCCAACTTCGCCAAGGAGTGGAAGGCATTCTCTCCAACCCTAATATCACATTGGTACGCGAGAAAGCTTCCTTCGTGGATGTCAACACTGTAGAAACTTCTTCCTCTGGGGATTTATGGAGAGGGGCCAACATCATTATTGCCACGGGTTCCCAGACCAAGATAATTCCCGTTCAGGGATTGGATGATCCGCGATTAGTGGATTCTACGGGACTTCTCTCGTTGGAGACATTACCCAAGCGTCTCTGCATCATAGGTGCAGGTGTTATAGGTATGGAGTTTGCTTCGGCATTCCAACGCTTTGGTTCGGAGATAACGGTAATCGAGTTCCTGAAGGAGTGTCTGCCCACTTTGGATAGTGACATAGCAAAGCGTCTGCGTAAGACGTTAGAGAAGAAAGGTATCACCTTTAAGATGAAGACTGCCGTTCAGAACTTGGCAGATATAGATGCGGATGTTATTCTGATGGCAACCGGACGAAAACCTCGTGTGCAACCTGATTTTGCAAAAGCTGGCTTTGAATTCGACGACCGCAAGGGCGTAACGGTTGACGAGAACTTCGAGACGACAATAAAAGGTATTTACGCTATTGGCGATGTGAATGGCATGCAGATGCTGGCTCATGCAGCAGAGATGCAAGCTATCCGGGCTGTGAATCATATTCTGGGCAAGAAGGACAGTATTCGCTTCGACATCATGCCTGCTGCCATCTTTACTACTCCCGAGGCTGCCTGTGTGGGTGCTTCTGAGGATAAACTAAAGGAACTGGGAGTGGAATACGAATGCCGTAAGGCCTTCTTCCGTGCTAATGGCAAGGCACTCGCCATGAACGAGTCGGAGGGATTGCTAAAACTGTTCAGCGAGCCAAATGCCGGAAGGATTCTGGGATGTCATGTGTTCGGTGCCCATAGTGCCGACCTTACACAGGAAGCCAGTGTGCTGATGTGTATGGGTACTACCGTAGACCAGTTGCGCGATATGGTGCATATTCATCCCACCCTCAGCGAGCTCCTTCTTGCTGCTGCTGATGCTTAAACATTATACATTATATAGTATGATAAGAAGATTCTCTATAGCTTTGTTTCTATGTACGGTTGTTGCTACGGTGTCGTTCGCACAGGATGTGCTGGATAATGTAAATCTGTACATCGGTACAGCTAACGACTACGGGCAGATGACTCCAGGAGCATGTATGCCTTACAGTCAGGTTCAGGTTTGTCCCGATAGTAACCCCCGTCAGCATCCCGGCTATGATTTTGAGGTGACGCAGATTTCTGGTTTCTCTGTGAATCGCCTGTCTGGAGTAGGCGGTAGCGGATGTGGCGGAAATGTTTCCCTGATGCCTGATGAAACTGGTGCTGATGTACACCTGATAAAGAGTACAGAACAGGCATCTCCTGGCTATTACAGTGTGCAATTGAGTAATGGCGTATGGTTCACGGCAACTGCAAACAGACGTATGGCAGTGGAGCGTTTCTCTTTCCCGTCGACTCAGAAAGCAGTCTTGCTGTTAGATCCCGGAACAGCTTTCGATAAAGTATATAAGGCATCTTTCAGTAAGACGGGCGAAAACGTGGGGCAGGGTTACATTGACTGTGCCAACACCTGTCGCAGGGGGAATTACCACCTGTATTACAGACTGTACACATCAGCCCCTTTCGAGATGCAAGAGTTGGAAGGAGGTAAGAAGAAGCTGACTTTTCCCAACCTTTCAGCCCGTTATGTGGAAGTCCGTATAGTTCTTTCTACTGGTTTGGAGAAGGAACTGGATGCCATGAAGGAATCGGATGTGTGGCGCATTGACTTCCTGACGATGGTTGAACAGGCACAGCGTCAGTGGCGTCAGTTGCTTTCAACGGTTAAGGTTGAGGGTGGTACGGCTGATCAGCGTACTATCTTTTACACCTCATTGTATCGCACTTTCCACAGTCCCTTTGCAGTTACAGACCGCAATATGAAGCATTATATGGGAACGGACGGAAAAGAGTACGAGGCTAAGGGTTTTACCTATTATAGCTCTTGGTCTCTGTGGGATACCTACCGTACCAAGTTTCCCTTGATAACGTTACTCGACCCTCGAAGGTCCAGCGACATCATGCAGTCACTAGCTAACTTGTATATTACAGGTAAGAAGGACTGGAGTACCCAGTACGAGTGCGTGCCAACGGTCCGTACCGAACATGCCATTGCAACCTTGCTGGATGCATACCGACAAGGAGTCAGCATTCCTAACCTGCGCGACGCCTATCCTGGTATGAAGAAAGAGGTTGAAGGGCTTTCTTTGAAGAGTCCCGACCAATGCCTGGAGTCTGCTGGTGATTTTTGGGCTTTAGGCCAGTTAGCTCGTGAGTTGGGTATGCAGGAAGATGCAAAGAAGTGGAATAGACGCGGTGAGGAGATATTCGACAGCATTTGGCCTAAAGAATTTCAGAAGATTGACGACTCTTTCTTGAAAATGCGTGGCAATGGTCTGTACCAGGGAACCCGCTGGCAATACAGATGGGGTGCACCAATGTTCCTTGACCGTATGATTAATCTAGTAGGAAAGAAAGAATTGGCTCAAGAGCTTGTTACATTCTTTGATAAGGAACTATACAACCAAGGTAATGAGCCGGACATTCATGTACCTTTCCTTTTTGCACGATTAGGAATGCCTCAAAAAACAGGTCTTATTGTTCGTCCCTTAGCTAGCGAGTCAATAACACACCGCTACGGAGGCAACGATGCTTACCCAACACCTTGGGTAGGTTGCGCCTTTACCAATGCACCACGAGGTTATGCTCCAGAAATGGATGAAGATGATGGTGCTATGAGCGCCTGGTATGTCTTTGCCAGCATAGGCCTTTATCCATTGGTAGTAGGAGAAGCACAATATGAGGTGTTCTCGCCCCTCTTTGATAGGGTGAAAATGCGTATTGGCGACAATAATGTTGTTATCAGCACTAAGGGACGTATTAACAAGAACCAACCGCTGAAATATGCAACTTGGAATGGCAAGACGCTGCAGGATTATCGTATTGCCGTATCTGAGTTAAAGAAAGGCGGAGAACTGATATTCGTTTATTAATATAATATAAAGAAACGCCGGCTCAATAATGAACCAGCGCTTCTTTTTGGGTTGGGCTACCCGGGTTCGAACCAGGACTAAGACGACCAAAATGTCTTGTGCTACCATTACACCATAGCCCAATCCTATCCAATCTTTTTCAGATTGCGGGTGCAAATGTACAACAAAAAGTGAAAAGTAAAAAGTGAAAAATAAAAAATTATTCCTTTCTTCTCACTTTTTTATTTTGCAATCAGCAAAAAGTACTTTTTCTTGCCTTGCTGAGCCAGTATGTATTTGTTGTCAAGAAGATCCGCGGTAGTGATTGTCTTGTTTGGATCATCCAACTTCTCCTTGTTGACAGAAACACCACCGCCTTGAGTAAGTTTGCGCATCTCACCTTTTGATGTAAAGCAAGCTGTGTGCTCGGCCAATAAATCAATGGCTTTTATGCCCTCGCCTTCTAACAGAGAACGACTTATTTCAAACTGTGGTACACCGGAGAATACATCCAGCAGAGTTTGCTCGTCTAATTTGGTAAGGTTTTCTTTAGTGGCCTTTCCAAAGAGGATATTGCTGGCTTCTAATGCCAACTCATAGTCCTCTCGACTGTGAACAAGAATGGTGACTTCCTCAGCCAAACGCTTTTGGAGAACACGACGACCAGGATCCTGGCGATGCTCTTCGATTAAGGCATCAATGGTAACCTTATCCAACGAGGTAAAGATCTTTATGTAGCGTTCTGCATCCTCATCTGCAACGTTCAGCCAGAACTGATAGAATGTATAAGGACTGGTACGGTTACGGTCGAGCCATATATTACCTTTTTCTGTCTTTCCGAATTTCTTGCCGTCTGCTTTTGTTATAAGAGGGCAAGTAAGAGCAAATGCCTCGTTATCAGCACCCAGTTTTCGGCGAATCAACTCTGTTCCTGTGGTGATGTTGCCCCACTGATCGCTACCGCCCATCTGAAGCTTGCAATTCTTTGTTTCGTACAAGTGTAGGAAATCATATCCCTGTAGCAACTGATAGGTAAATTCTGTGAAAGACATACCGTCCTGCGCTTCACCATTCAGACGGCGCTTAACACTGTCTTTAGCCATCATGTAGTTAACAGTGATACATTTTCCTATTTCGCGTGCGAAATCCAGGAAAGAAAAGTCCTTCATCCAGTCGTAGTTGTTCACTAACTCTGCAGCATTGGGGGCTTCGCTGTTGAAATCCAAGAAACGGCTTAACTGACTTTTAATACATTCCACGTTGTGACGCAAGGTCTCTTCGTTCAGCAGATTACGCTCTTGGCTTTTGCCGCTGGGATCACCAATCATACCCGTTGCACCACCCACAAGAGCCAATGGCTTGTGACCAGCCTGCTGAAGATGTCTGAGCATCATCACACCACAAAGGTGCCCAATATGCAGACTGTCTGCAGTAGGGTCGATACCCACATAAGCAGTAACGGTTTCTTTCTCAAATAATTCTTCTGTACCGGGCATCATTTGATGAATCATGCCCCTCCATTTTAGTTCCTCTACAAAATTCATACGGATAATGTCTTTTTTTGCCCGGCAAAGTTACGATATATCTTCTTAACAACCAAATTTTATAGTGTAAATCGCTCCAATTCGTTAAATTTTGTTAAACCAGAATAAAAACTTGTCTCTATTTCATAATATAGTAATACCTTTGTCCTCGAATAGCTCCTTATTAAAGGGAGGAGTGTGCAATTTCGTTAATAACATCAAACAATATATCGATATAAAAACTGTTATGAAAAGAAAATTATTTCAAATTCTCCTAATGGGGGCCGTAACGGTCTCATTGGGAATGTTTGTATCTTGTAAGGATACAAGTGGAGACTGGTATAACGAGTTAAATGGTAAGTTTGCGGACAATGCAACTCTTCAAGACGCTATGACTCAGCACCAAGCTGACATTGCTAGACTGCAGGGTCTTATTGACGAGTTACAGGGTAAGATTTGTAAGTGCGATCCCGACCTTATGAATAAACTCAAGAACTTCATGAACGACATGACAGCTAACGGTGTTGATGCAACCGACCTGAAGAACATGAAGGACCTTGTTGATGCAATCACCAACAACTATCAAACCATCAACAACTTCATTACCAATCTTGGTGTTAGTAAGGCAGAGTTGGATTCTGCTATGAACGTGTTGAGAAGCGAGATGCCTACTGGAGATGGCTGCTCATGTGACCTTTCCAAGATTGACAGTGTTGAGAAGAAGGCTCTCCAAGCTCTTAACTTGGCTCAGGATGCCAGCGACCGTTTGGTAAAGACCGATTCTATTGCTAAGGCTGCTGCTGAGGCTGCTAGGGTCGCTGCTGAGGCTGCTAAAGCTGCTGGCGATAGCGCTCAAAGTGCATTAGAACTTGCAAGGGAATTAGAGAAGATTGCCAATGCTGCTGATTCTCTCTCAAAGGCTAACAAGGAAAGTATTGTTAATATCAACCAACAGATTACCAATATTAACAATCGCTTCGAAAGCTTCAGCGATTCTCTGCAAAATGTTTACAACTATGCTGATAGTATCCTAGTTCTTGTTGATGCTAATAAATTGGCTATCGAGAAGTTGGATTCTACTGTTAAGGCAGATAAGGAAATTCTTGACCAACTGAAGGAGCAGGTACCCGACCTATATAATAAGGTAGATAGCCTGGGCACAGAAATAGAGAACCTGAAGCCCGAAATCACTAAGTTGTATACTTATGCTGATGCAAACTTGGATAAGGCAAAGGCTTACACAGATTTGGAGATTGCACTCTTGAGAGCAGAACTTAACGGTGTAAACGTTGATCTTGAAGCATTGCGTAAAGAGCTCGGTGATAGCATCTTCAATCTTCGTGAGGACTTGAATGATTCTATTGCTAAACTGAATGATCGTATTAATGAGAACACCCTCAAGATCGGTGAGTTGGATAACAAACTGGATAGCATTGCCGAGGACTTCAAGGATTCACTTGCTCAGTTGAGAAGCGATCTTTCTGATTTGGAAAAGCGTGTTAAGAAGAACGAGGATGACATTCAGGAGTTGTTCGGTGAGTTGGGTATCCTTCAGGAGAATCTGAAGAGACAGGTAACCGGCCTTATCATCCAGGGTACTTTCAATCCTGCATTCGGTTCACTTCGTATTCCTGCTAACATTCAGACAAATGCTCTTATTTCTTACTACGGCTATGCTTACAGAGATGTTTACTTCCCCACAAACCGCACTGCTAACTATGTTGATGAGACAAAGGTTCTCACCGACAAGGATATGGAGATGATCGGTGGTGAGGGTGCCAAGCTCTATAGCGAGGGTGACATTATTCTGCAGAATGAAGAAAAGAATGCCGGTACTTTGTATCTGACTGTTAACCCCAATACTGTTGACTTCTCTAAGTTGCAGTTGAGCATCGAGAACTCTCAGGGTAAGGAATCTAAGATTCAATTGGGCAAATTGCAGCGTAGCAACAGACTCCTTGAGTTTGGTTATACCCGTGCTGCTGATAATGGTTTCTATGAGGCTCCTGCTTTCTTAGCTAAGGAAGATGTTGAGAGTGTTCAGAAGATTAACTTCAACACCGAGAGTGTTAAGGATGCCATTAGTGAAATCATGAAGAAGGGTACTTCTGCTGATCCTAAGAAGCTTGCTCTTGATCTCGTAGAATTCGTTAAGGGCTTCAGAACAGATGCTAACTGTGTTAAGTGTGAGTGGCAGGATTCTGTTAAGGAAGGCGAGACTCCCGTTGTACACTCAGTACGTTCTGACTATAACCTCATGGCTACAGCTATTAAGCCATTCTCACTGCAGACTCTGAAGAGCGTGAAGGATGAACAGCGCTTCAAGGTATTCCCCGGTTTCAATCGTCTGATGTCATATATAAACAGAGCTTCTGCTAAGATTAAGAACGAAGTTAAGATAGTATTCGATAATGTTCAGGGTCAGCCCGTTGTTAAGAAGATCCAGAATCTTACTATTAATAAGGTTAATATTGGTAACTTGACTGATGCCACTCTGAATCAGTTCAATATCAATAAGACAATCGTTATTGATGGCCTGCAGTATCAGTTGGATATTGATGAGAATGTAACACTTCCCATCAACTTTACCGAGGATGTAGATTTTGGTGCTACTGCTGCAATTGTTCCAAGTCTTACTATAATTGGAAATAATACTGCGGAAATTGTAGTACCTGTAAAGGATAGTGGGGACAATGAAATTGGTAAAGCAACTATTCCTGCAGGTTCGGTTACAATCACTGCAACTTCCGATCCAAAGTTGGTTGATATTACTATTGGTACTCAAACCATTACAGTTAACAAGAATGTAACAACCAATATTAAGTTGAGTAAGCTGATCAAGTTGGACAACCAGTCAGTTACTATTAATGTTGATATGCGTGATGCTATTCAGGATCTTTGGGGTAATGTTCAGAGCGAAATCGGTGGTGTAAATACCACATTGGATCAGGTTGAGGACATCGTTAAGGACGTTAACTCTTTGCTTGATGAGATGAACAATTACCATGCAAGAATTGATGCTAAGATTGATGATTACACTGATCAGGTTTCTTCTTACGTGAACAGAGTGAACAACAAGTTGGTTAGCTTCATCAACAACTTCAACGATCGTTTCCAGCCTGTTATGGCTGCCAGCGATGGTACAGGTGCTAAGTTGCTTAGTGAGGCTCCCGAGTATCCTACAGTTATGGGTAGCGATATCAGCTTCGTTCCCACAACATGGACTCTCGAGTTGGCTGTGCCTCTGGCTAAGAAGCATGTAGCAATTGTCGATGTTATCGATGGTACTAAGTCTGCTAAGAATGGCGATGCAACTTGCTTGGCTGAGTTGAATCGTGCTAATAGCTCACCCACTCTGAACACAGTTCTCTCTGGTGAAAAGCGTCGCGTTTACGCTACAGAGTTGAAGTCTGGCTATGTATACGAGATTGCATACTCTGCTCTCGACTTCCATGGCAAGATTGCTGCTAGAAAGTACTATATCAAGATTAAGTAACGGAATAAACGTTGGACTCTAAAAATTGAATCGAGATGAAATTCAAGAAATTATTATATACCGTTTTGTTGTCTGCCGGATGCCTGTCAGCATCTGCGCAGACACCGGAAACGGTGACCGTTGATGCGTTTAACCATCATTGGTTCGTGCAGGCCCAGGCTGGTGCTCAGTACACCTTGGGCGAGGTATGTTTTGGTGATTTGATAAGCCCTAACGTTCAGGTTGCTGGTGGTTATCAGTTCACTCCTGTTTGGGGTCTTCGTCTGGCTGTTAATGCTTGGCAGAGTAAGGGAGGTATAACATTGCTTCAGACTAATAATACTTATACATGGAAGTGGAACTATGTAGCTCCTACTGTAGATGTTACTTGTGATTTGGTTAATCTGATTGCTGGTTACAAGGCTGACAGATTCTTCAACTGCGGTTTATTGGCAGGTATCGGTGCTAATGTTTTCTTCAACAATGGAGATGCATCAGACAAGAATGCCCTGATTGTTAACGAGTTGAGAGGTCTCCGCAATAATCCTGCAAATCCCTTCCTTGCTAACTTGTGGGATGGTACATTATGCCGCTTTGTAGGTCGCTTCGGTGCTTATGCAGACTTCCGTGTTTCCAGAAGAGTTTCTGTTGGATTGGAAGTAAATGCTAATACTACCAGCGATTTGTACAACTCAAAAGATGCTCCTAATGCAGACTGGTACTTCAATGCACTGGCTGGTGTAAAGATCAGACTCGGTCAGCCTACCAAGAAGGTTGAGAAGAAGCCTTGCTGCCAGGAGAAGATTGTCGAGAAGATTGTCGAGAAGATCGTCGAGAAGCCCGTCGAGAAGATTGTATATCGCGACAAGGAAGTTGTTAAGCGTGAGGCTTTGCGTAAAGACATATTCTTCACTATCAGTAATACTACCGTTTCTCGTGCTGAGTTGCCTAAGGTTGAAGATATTGCTGCATATCTGAATAAGTATCCCGAGGCTAAGGTTGTTATTACAGGTTATGCCGACAAGAAGACTGGTAACGCCAAGATTAACGAGCGTCTTGCTAGCAAGCGTGCTCAGATGGTTGCTGACCTGCTAACAAATAAATTTGGCATTGCTTCAAGTCGCATTTCAGTTGATTCTAAGGGTGACACAGTTCAGCCCTTCGAGCAGAACGATTTGAACCGTGTTAGTATTTGTATTGCCGAGTAATCGGATTAAAGATTAAACCATTTATAAACCGTCCTTGCTCTTTAGGCGAATCATACTAAGGGGCAAGGATGGTTACATTTATATATATGAGACGATTGTTTTCTTTATTAGGACTTATGACAGTGCTGGTATCTACGATATCGGCTCAGTTTAATGGAGACGGCTTCTATCGTGTTCAGAATTATGGAACTCAGCGCTATCTTTATCTTACAGATTATACTGGGTCCTATGATATGAAACGCGATATTGGTGATTTTGGCGCCTTACAGTTGTTTAAAGGACATGAGAAAACAATCTCTGATCCTGCCACTATTCTTTATATTAAGCAATACGGCTCTCAGATTGATATTCAGGGTCAAGGAGTTGGCATTTATCAGATTGTAAAAAGGTATGTCGACTTGGTCTCAGTTAAAACAGGTCCTTTTGCAGGGACTTATACAGTTAGTGCCACAGAGGCAGGAATAACAAAATATCTTGACGACGAGGAAACCAGTACCAGTATTCCAGACGGAGTTGTCGGTACCAATAGAGGTTCTCCATGGAGAAATTGGCTCATTCATCCGGTAAACAGTAAAACCGATGAGTATTTTGGTATTACTCCACTTTTTTCTGTGAATGGGAAGTACTATTACCCATTTTATGCAGCATTTCCCTATAAGGCTGCTTCTGCCGGTGTCAAGATATACACGGTTGTGAAGTATGATTTAGTATTGGGTTATGCAGTAATAAGCGAGATTAGCGGTGTTGTACCTGCTAAAACGCCGGTACTCATAGAATGTACTTCCAGTAATCCTTCGGACAACCGGCTCGAGTTGGTTGAGTCTTCCGATGCTCCTCCTTCAAATAAACTGGAGGGTGTGTTCTTCTCCAATTATGAACGCCGTAACAAGTCTACTTATGCAATCACCGCGTATAACGAAGACAGAATGCGTGTACTTGGATTAACCGGCGAAGGTAAGCTGGGTTTTGTAAAAAGTACACAATATCTTAAGGAAGTGGAGGGCAACTATTATTTGCCGGCCAACACCTCGTATTTGTTCTTGCCTTCTGGCAGCAGCAGCGAGCTGACAGTTATTTCAGAAGCAGAGTATAACGAGATTATAGCGAACCGTTCATTTACCGTCACCTATTTGATAGACGGAAAAGTCTATAAGACAGAGGAGGTAAAGGTCGGTCGGCATATCAATGCAGACAATCCAACTCGCGAAGGTTATACTTTCAGTGGATGGAGTGGACTTCCGGACACTATGCCAGACCACGACATTACTGTTACTGGATCCTTCACGGGAATCAACTATAACATCACTTATATCCTGGAAGGAGCTGTCCATAAAGTTGTCGCTGTTCCTTGCGGGAGCACCATTTCGCCTTTAGAAGTAACAAAGGAGGGTTATGTCTTTAGCGGTTGGGAAGGTCTTCCCGAAGTTATGCCTGCACAAGACATAACCGTTTCCGGCTACTTTACCATAGGTACATACAAGCTTGTTTATGTCATCGACGGTGAGGTTTATCAGACACAAACCTATACCTACGGAGATGCTATAACACCCCTCGGCAATCCTTCTCGCGAAGGGTTTACCTTCAATGGCTGGAGTGCAATACCGGAGGTTATGCCAGGGCATGATGTAACCATAACCGGTAGTTATACGCCTCATGTCTTTACCATAAAGTACACCATTGACGGGCAATTGTTTGATGAGCAGCAAGTTCTGTGCGGACAGGCAATAACACCGCCTACAGCCCCTGAGCGTGAAGGGTATCATTTCAAGGAGTGGAAAGGTCTTCCCTCTGCTATGACAGCAGGCGACATTACCGTAACTGCTGTATATGAGCCCAATATATACACCATAACCTATATTGTAGATGACGAGACATATAAAGTAGTCGAAGTTGCATACGGGACCGCTATTACCCCATTAGAATACCCTGTAAAAGAAGGGTATAAGTTTAGCGGATGGAATCAGCTGCCCGATAAAATGCCTGCAAACGACATTACTACATCCGGAACATTCTCCATAGGTACCTATACCATAAAGTATCTCCTTAATGGTGCCGGATATAAAGATTATGTGTATTTCTCACGTGATTATAAGTTCGGGCAGAGTGTAACACCTTATAATCGTACTCCGTCGGCCATTACCGGATATACCTTCTCTGGCTGGGGTGAGGTTCCTGCAACCATGCCCGGTCATGATGTGAATGTTTACGGAACGTTCAAGGGCAACGACTACATCATTACCTATATGGTAGACGGTTCCGAATATCAGAAGGTAACGGTTCCCTGTGGTGATCCTACTCCTGAGTTGACACCCACAAAGACGGGCTATACTTTCACTGGGTGGAAGAACCTGCCTCCTACCATGCCGGCAAATAATATTACCGTTACTGCACAGTTCACCATCAATTCGTACATACTGAAGTATGTTCTGGTACTGGGTGAGAAGGGTGGTACTCAACTCTTTACAAGTAGCAGATACACTTATGCTGCTAATATAACAGCATTAACCTCTGCACCTTCGCGTACGGGTTATACATTCCTGGGATGGGAGAAAGTTCCAACTGCTATGCCTGCGTCAAATGTTACCGTTTTAGGCCGATATAAGGCAAATACCTATAAGGTAAACTATTATGTGGATGGTAAGATGGTGCATCAGCAGGAGGTTGCTTATGGTGACTCTATTCCCGAATATACCTATAATTCAGGCGAATTAGAAATAACGGATGCCGACTGGCAGGGAACCAGATACGTTACCATGCCAGCGAAGGATGTAACATATACCTGTCCTCAGGATATCATAGACCGTTTGGTAGCTTTGCCTGCCGAGGAAGAGGATGATACAAGAATGCTGTTCGACCTCTCAGGCAGACGTATTACGGCTATGAAGTCAAAGGGCATATATATTGTCAACGGAAAAAAGATATTAAAACAGTAAATTATTCACTAAATAAACGATATGAATCAGGTTAAAGGATTCCTGGCAGCCTTGGGGCTCATTTTATCAATAGGTGTATCCGCTCAGGATTATTTCAGTCATATGGACCTTGGCGTTAATGTTTCCACTACGGGTGTTGGCGCTGATATAGCTATGCCTGTGGGTGACTATGTGCGTGTTCGTGCAGGTTTTACCTATATGCCCAAGTTCAACATCAACAGCAATTTCAATGTCGATTTCATGGGAGAAATGGACGCAGACAAGTTGCGTCGTATGAAAGATATGATGTCTTACTTCACGGGCGAGCCCATGAAGGATAATATCGACATGAAGATGACCCCGACATGGACCCAGTTTAAGTTTCTCGTCGATATCATGCCTTTTAAGAACAATAAGCACTGGAATGTTACCCTTGGTTTCTATGCCGGTCCTTCCACTATCGGAGAGGCAATAAACGACCCTTCCGGTAATACGACCTTGGTGGGTATTAATATGTATAACAACATGTATATGAAAGCATGTAAGGGTGAACCCATGTTCAGGTATGAGGATTCTAACGGAAATTACCATTCCTTCGATGTACAAGGCTTAGACGGACGGCTGGTAGACGCTCGTATGATGGGAGCCTATATGGGAAAATTTCCAGATGGAAGCAGAGCTGTTATGGTGCCAGATAACAATAACCAGGCTAGGGCAGAGCTAAGTGCCAGCAAGATTCGTCCTTATTTGGGTCTTGGCTACACAACCTCACTTTCTCGCGATCATCGATTTAAGTTGGCTGTAGATGCAGGTGTAATGTTTATGGGAGGTTCACCTTCTGTTTATATAGATAATGTTTATCGTGTAGATAGCACAGAACCATACGATATGATTTCGTGGGACAACGAAAAGTTCGAATGGGTGGAACAGACTCCTCAGCGTATAGATCTAACCCGTGATGTTACCGATGTACCTGGTAAGGTGGGCGATATGGTAAGTACCATAAAGAAATTCAAGTGTTGGCCCGTTCTTAGTATAACTTTTACGCACAGACTCTTTTAATATATACACGAAGCCCGGTTCTATAAGACCGGGCTTCGTTGTTTTTATTGTGAAAGAGAGAGGTTATTTAACCTCCCAGATATCGTTTGTTTCCAATAGTTCAGCAAAGTTGTGATATTTCTTCTGAGCCTTAACTTCTTCTATCTGGGCCGTTACACAGTCATCATAGGTAGGAGCCTCTACGTCACGAATCACACCTAATGCTACGGGCCATTCCATTTCAGCAAGTTTCAGCTGTAAGGTATTGTCTTCGCACTTGGCATCATGAACCAGCACATCGGCCTCTGTATAGCTATCTTCGCATAATTTTACAGCTTTTACGCCGAAACCATTTCGAACAATACCATATTCGTTGTTCTCTCCAAAGAGCATCTTCTCGCCATGCTTCAGGTAAATGGCGTTCTTGGCTCTGCCAGCTTTGTCATAAACAGCATCGTGAGTGCCATTGTTAAAGATAACGCAGTTCTGCAGAATCTCGCATACGCTGGCTCCTTTGTGCTCGTATGCAGCTTTCAATACCTCGATTGTACCTGGAGCATCTGTTGCAACAGCACGGGCAAAGAAATGACCTCTTGCGCCAAAGCAAAGTTCTGCAGGGCGAAATGGATCTTCAACTGTTCCATAAGGAGATGATTTGCTTACGAAGCCTCTGGGACTGGTGGGGCTGTATTGTCCCTTTGTTAAACCGTATATGCGGTTGTTCAGCAGAATCATATTCAGGTTGATGTTTCTGCGGTTTGCATGTATAAAGTGGTTACCACCAATGGCCAGACCGTCACCGTCACCGCTTACCTGCCATACGGTCAGGTTGGGATTGGCAACTTTAGCACCAGTTGCAATGGCGGCAGCACGACCATGAATAGTGTTCATGCCGTATGTAGCCATATAGTGAGGCAGACGGCTAGAGCAACCGATACCAGAGATAACGGCGGTATTCCAAGGGTCAACACCTATCTCTGCCATTGCTTTATGCAGTGAAGCTAGAAAGAAATGGTCGCCACATCCAGGACACCAACGTGGCTGTCCTTTCTTGAAATCATTCTGAGTATATGCCATAATGTATGTCCTTTCTTTATTTGTTCAACAATTTTGTGAAGTTCTCAACCAGTTCAGCAACCACGAAGGGTTGGCCCTTCACCTGATTGAACTGGGCAGGAACAAAGCCATCCACCTTCATGCGAAGCCAGCCAGCCAACTGCCCCATATTCTGTTCGGCTACAACAACCTTGGGATACTTCTTCAACACCTCGGCTGTATTCTTAGGCAGTGGATTGATGAATTTAAAGTGAGCCTGAGCCACCTTTTTGCCAGCTGCGCGCATCTCGTCCATCGCAGCATGTAAATGACCGAAAGTACCACCAAAGCCAACAATCAGCAGTTCTGCATCATCCTTGTCGCCCAATACTTCAAGGTCGGGAACAGGAATGGCATCTATCTTAGCCTGACGCTTACGGGTCATCAGATCGTGGTTCTCCGGGTTCGTGCTGATAGCCCCCGTCTTGTCATCCTTCTCCAGTCCGCCCAAGATGTGCTCGAACCCCTGACGGCCAGGTACAGCCCAGTAGCGAGTACCATTTTCGGCACGCATATAAGGTGTCCAGATCCCTTTCAGTTCTTCGGGAACGTATGGAGGATTGATAGTAGGATATTCAGCCAGGTTGGGCAGTTTGAATGCACTAGAGCCGTTTGCTACAAAAGCATCTGTCATAAGGATAACAGGAGTCATGTGTTCTAGAGCCATTTTACAGGCTGCATAAGCTGCATCGAAACAGTCGGTGGGGCTTGCAGCTGCAATTACAGGCATGGGACTTTCTCCGTTACGACCGAATAGGGCTTGCAGAAGGTCTGTCTGTTCGCTCTTGGTAGGAAGACCCGTAGCAGGACCGCCACGCTGTACATCTAACACTACCAGAGGCAGCTCCATGATGACAGCCAAGTTCATAGCCTCGCTCTTCAGACAGATACCTGGGCCGCTGGTACTTGTTACAGCCAGTGCTCCGGCAAACGAAGCACCTAAGGCAGAAGCACAACCGCTTATCTCGTCCTCGCACTGAACGGTTGTTACCCCCAAACTCTTATGTTTAGAGAGCTCGTGCAGTACGTCTGTAGCGGGAGTGATGGGGTAGGAGCCCAGATATAGCTTTAGTCCAGCTTTCTCTGCAGCAGCTATAAAACCATAAGCTGTAGCCTTGTTACCCGTGATGTCCATATAGCGTCCGGGTACTTTGTTCTTTGTCTCAATACGATAGACATTAGCCACACTGCTGTGTGTGTTGTGTCCGTAGTCATATCCAGCCTGGATAACCTTAATGTTAGCCTCGGCAACACCAGGTTTCTTGGCAAATTTCTCCTTCAGGAAATTAAAGGCAACGTCCAGGTCGCGGTCAAAAAGCCAGCACACTAAGCCCAGCGCAAACATATTGCGGCACTTCAGCATGCTCTTTACATCCATTCCGCTGTCAGCCAGACAATCCTTAACCATAGTGGTCAGGGGGCAGGCAATCACGCGGTCAGGGTCTATGCCCATCTCGCCCAGATAATCTTCTGTTTTAAACTGAGCCTTCTCCAAATCCTTGGGGCCGAAGCTGTCTGTATCAATAATTATGGCAGCGTCTGGCTTAGCGAATTTGTACTGAGTTTTCAGAGCGGCAGCATTCATTGCTACCAAAACATCACACTGGTCGCCAGGAGTGAAAACCTGTCCTGCACCAATATGAACCTGAAAACCACTCACACCCGTTAGCGAACCCTGCGGGGCACGTATGTCGGCAGGATAGTCGGGGAATGTACTGATGCTGTTACCTACGGTAGCAGAAACGGTAGAGAAGATGTTTCCGGCCAACTGCATGCCATCGCCCGAGTCGCCCGAGAATCTTACCACTACAGATTCTTTTTCCTTAATCTCCATGATTTATATTTGTTATTGATTCTAAATTTTCACTTAAACCAATGGGCCGCTGTTTTTTTTTTGTTATCCCGTTATAACATTATCTCGTTATTATGATGGGGCGGCCAAACTCTCAACTCTCAACTAAAAAAGTACCCCCGCCGGGAATCGAACCCGGATCGACGGTTTAGGAAACCGTTGTTCTATCCATTGAACTACAGGGGCATTTCTTTCAGCGTGCAAAGTTACGATTAAGTGAGCGATAAACAAAATAAATAGTGAATTTTATTTTTTTATCCGAACGGAAAGAGCAGCGAGAGCCACAGAAAGTTTACTTTTATTTGGCCGAGTCGCGTTTGAGGTGGACAAAGTCAACGGAAGTAAGTTAGACCGATGTTAAAGTTACGATAGTACTCAGACCCTAAGGTTTGGGGTGTTGTTCTTTCCAAATTATACAATAAGAGGGCTGTAAAAATTTTACAGCCCTCTGCATTAGATTTTTCAAGCTATGGTCATGCATCGCTTGTTTGCACATAGCAAATGTACGTCGATATTCTGCAACATAGAAATAAATTCGACGAATCAGTCTTTTTTACAGACGAAACGATACGTCTCCCCCTTTTATGCGTTTCCGCCGGAATTTCCCATGGGGACGACCTTAGCTTGTGTTGCTCTCTTAAAACTGATGTTACTTTTCAGTATCTGACCTGGGTTGATAAGGGGAAGAATCTGCTTTGGAAGTCCTGATTCTTCTGTGCGGATAGCCAGAATACCACGCGCTGCGCCAATCGTCATATCGGCAATATGCTGAACCAGTCCAACGGGCAGAATCCATTGGTCGCCATTCAGGTCGTACATAGCGCTCCATCCTTCGCGGGCAAATTCGAACACTGTTTGTACACCCAGAATAAGTTGGGTAATATCGTTCTTCTTATATTCAAAGTTCGTAACGCACCTTACAACGCGTTTCTCTGTATCGCAGTTAAACTGCAGTTGGTTATTTACCTGAAGTTCACCTTCGGGCCATTTTTTAGAGAGGTTTACAAACTGAAGTTCCTGTACATCTACCAGTCGGAACTGGATCTGAATCTGTTTTTGTTGTTCCATATTTATTTATGAGCTTTTATTGTCATTGCATTCAGGTAGTAAAAGCGATTCTTGCTGTAGTTCTTCTTGCCAGGTGCCACGTTTATCACAATCTTACCGTCTGTTGCGGGCTTTACATTTTTTATATATGCTGAGTGGCTGGTGTTGTTGGCCGCTTCTACGTCATCGGTGTATATCTTGTCGCCCTGAAGGGTGAACATTGTCTCTCTCAAATCCTGGCAATCTTGTCTGGAAGCGAAGAAAGTAAAGTCATACTCCAGTTCCGGGTTCATGTGTCCCAAAGTCAGGGTGCAGGAAGCTTTAGGCTTCTGGTTGCCGAAGCTCTCACTCGCATATCCCCACATACAAGTACGCGAAACGTCAGCCGGCATCAGCATATTCGTTGTGGTGTAGGTCGGCCCGTTGGTATTGGTACCCAGAAAAGCGTTGGAGCTAGTCAGGGTGATGCCCGTAACATTATTGTTAGCATCTGTAATCCATGTAAAGGTACGCATAGCGGGAGTGATGGTATTCCAGTCGCTACCCTCGTATGTCTTCTCTGCAAAGTTAATCTTCACCAGACCTGTCGGTACAATATCGTTTTGTGCCGAGAAGCCCTCATTTCTTAGGTTAGTCACCACAAACGGATTCTGGACGGCAGCATGGGCAGCCATCTGACAGGCATGGGCAGCAGTATAATCAACGCCTTCCGGCCTGAAGCTAAGTCCTACTGGCGAGATACCAGTAAGGGTTTCCAACCAAGCACAGGCAGCTGTGTACCGACCGAATTTCAGGTCCAGATGATACCCGTCACGACACATGTTATCGCCCAGATAGCTGGTTCTTGCATTCTGAATGGCTGTTCCGCAGGGAACATTAAAGGAGAACTCCGGATGCAGAATCTGGGTCCACTGAACAGCATAGCGTATGCTGTCGTACATTACTTCTTGGCTACGGCTGTAATTGGCAAAGCCCCCATGGTTCGAATCCTTCGAGTAAGCCCACGTCATGTGCCATCCGTAGCGTACATCCTGTCCCGTCTTAATACTATCCGTAAACTGTACTAACTGCGAAAGGAACGGCTCGTACGTTGTAGTAAGACCGCTATAATGGCTGGCCTGCTGAAAGCTGATAAAATCCCACGGCTCGTCCGTGATGATTGGTGGCAACAGCGCATGTGGTGTGTTGGTCCGTATACCATTCACCACTTTTCGGTATTCGTAAACATCGTGCTCCTGTGTAAGGTCGTTCCAATGTTGTTCCAAACTCTGTCCACCCTTGTACGCATTACCAATAATCATGTGTATGCCCACCTCATTGGCCAACTCATACAGATATTGTTCCACTGCATCCTGCGAGAAGCTGTTCCCTATTGTCAACAGCCTTATCGTATCTTTTCTTGCTGGCTCCGTAATAATCTCCTCCTGCGCCTTGGCAAAGAGGGTGGGGAGAATCACCAGAACCAGCATTAAAACACTTCTTTTCATAATCGATTTTGCTTTTGTTGTGCAAAAATACAAATAAGTGAGGGAAGAGCCAAAATAAATGCCCAAAAACTACAACTTACAACAGACATCTTACATCAGAAAGAATGTAGTAAAAAGGTTTTTCTATGTCAAAAAAGTATAATTGGTGGAAAGATTCTTGTCAATATTGATGATAGAATCAAATAATTCAATATCTTTGCAATCTATTGAAGATACTTTGAAGACATGTTAGAAGAACTTAAAGAGAAAGTATTCCAGGCAAACCTGGATTTGGTGAAACATAATTTGGTGATTTTCACTTGGGGTAATGTCTCTGGCATTGACCGCGAAAAAGGGCTGGTGGTGATTAAACCATCAGGAGTAAGCTATGCTAATATGAAAGCTGCCGATATGGTGGTTGTGGACCTTGCCACAGGCAAGGTGGTAGAAGGCGACCTGAATCCTTCCTCCGATACCCCGACACACCTTGTATTATATAGGGAGTTCCCTGATATTGGCGGTGTGGTTCATACCCACAGCACGTACGCTACAGCGTGGGCACAGGCAGGAAGGGACATTCCCAATATTGGAACTACGCATGCCGACTATTTCCACGACAACATTCCTTGTACGCGAAACATGAAGAAGGCTGAGGTCTTCGGCGAATACGAGAAAGAGACAGGTAATGTTATTGTGGAACGCTTTAAGGATATGAACCCCAACGATACACCTGCAGTATTGGTTCGTAATCACGGCCCCTTTACCTGGGGCACAGATGCTGACAATGCAGTACACAATGCTGTTGTGCTGGAAGAGGTTGCCAAGATGGCCTTCATCTCTTCCACCTTACACCTTAACACACTGGACATTGTAGATCATGTTCCTTCTATGAACAAGCTCCTCATAGAAAAGCATTATAGCCGTAAGCATGGCCCAAATGCCTATTATGGTCAGAAGAAAAAGTAAAACATATTAATCAAGATAAAACTTAAACTTATGAAAACATTTGAAAATTTAGAGATTTGGTGGGTAACTGGTGCACAGTTGCTCTATGGAGGCGACGCTGTGGTTGCCGTTGACGGACACAGTAAGGAAATGGTAGAAGGCCTGAACGCCAGTGGAAACATTCCCGTGAAGATTGTATACAAAGGTACAGCCAACAGTTCGAAAGAAGTTGAAGCTGTCATGCTGGCAGCCAACAACGACGAGAAGTGCGCAGGTATCATTACCTGGATGCATACCTTCTCGCCAGCAAAGATGTGGATCAAGGGCTTGCAGCAGTTGCAGAAGCCCCTGCTCCACTTCCACACACAGTACAACGCCGAGATACCTTGGAGCGAGATAGATATGGACTTCATGAACCTGAACCAGAGTGCTCACGGTGATATCGAGTTCGGACACATCTGCACCCGTATGCGTGTGGCCCGTAAGGTGGTTTGCGGCTACTGGAAGGACGAGAAGGCTCAGAAGCAGATTGCTGTCTGGGCTCGTGTAGCTGCCGGTGTTGCCGACGCTCACAATGTCCGCTGTCTGATGTTCGGTATGAACATGAACAACGTGGCCGTTACCGATGGCGACCGTGTGGAGTTCGAGCAGCGTCTGGGCTATCACGTCGACTACTACCCCGTTTCCAGCCTGATGGAGTACTTCAAGAAAGTAACAGATGCCGAAGCAGATGCTTTGGTCGATGAGTATAAGAAACTCTATACCATCAAGATTGACGAGAGCGGCGAGCAGGTTTACTGGGAGAAGGTAAAGAACTCCGCTAAGGCCGAGATTGCTCTTCGTCGCGTTCTGAAGGACGAGGGCGCTACCGCCTTTACCACCAACTTCGACGATCTGGGCGATGCCAACATCGACGATCCTAACTTCTGCGGTTTCGACCAGATTCCCGGCCTGGCCAGCCAGCGCCTGATGCAGGAAGGCTATGGTTTCGGTGCCGAGGGTGACTGGAAGACCGCTTGTCTCTTCCGTACCCTTTGGGTTATCCAGCAGGGTATGCCTACGGGTTGCTCATTCCTGGAGGACTATACGTTGAACTTTGCCGGTGACCGCAGCTCTTGCCTCCAGAGCCACATGCTGGAGATTTGTCCGCTCATTGCCACAGACAAGCCCAAGCTGGAGGTTCACTTCCTGGGTATCGGTATCCGCAAGCAGCAGACAGCCCGCCTTGTCTTCACCTCTAAGACCGGCAAGGGTATCAAGGCTACCGTCGTTGACCTTGGCAACCGCTTCCGTCTGATCAGTCAGGAAGTCGAGTGCATCGAGCCTAAGCCCATGCCTAAGCTGCCTGTGGCTTCTGCCCTGTGGATTCCCCAGCCCACCTTCGAGATTGGTGCTGCAGCATGGATTCTGGCAGGCGGTACACATCACAGCGCCTTCTCCTACGATATCAACGAGGAGTACTGGGAGGACTTTGCAGAAATGACCGGCATTGAGTATGTTAAGATCAACAAGCAGACCAACATTGCCGACTTCAAGCAGACCCTTCGCAATAACGAGGTATATTATATGTTGAATAAAGCGCTGAAGTAATATGACGGCAAAACAGACAATAGAAGCAGGTAAAGCCATTCTCGGTATCGAGTTTGGCTCTACCCGTATCAAGGCAGTCCTCATCGACCAGGAAAACAAGCCCATTGCACAAGGTGCTTTCGAGTGGGAGAACCAGTTCGTGGACGGACTATGGACCTATAGCATAGACCTTATATGGAAAGGCTTGCAGGATTGCTATGCCGACTTGCGCGCTGATGTTCAGCGTCAGTATAGTTGCGACATAGAGTCGCTGGCCGCCATCGGTTTCTCGGCTATGATGCACGGCTATATGGCCTTCAACGCGAAGCAGGAGATTCTGGTGCCCTTCCGTACTTGGCGCAATACCAATACCGGTAAGGCCGCTGCTGAGTTGAGCAAGTTGTTCAACTACAACATTCCTTTGCGCTGGAGCATCAGCCACTTGTATGAGTGTATTCTGGAGGACAACGAGCACGTGAAGGATATCAGGTACCTTACCACCCTCGCCGGTTATGTTCACTGGCAGCTGACGGGTCAGTTCGTACTGGGTGTAGGCGATGCCTCGGGTATGATTCCCGTTGACCCCGCCACCAAGACCTACGATGCCGAGATGGTCAGGAAGTTCGACGAACTGATTGCTCCCAAGGGCTACTCATGGAAGTTGCTCGACATCCTGCCCAAGTCACTTGTGGCAGGCGAGAATGCAGGCTCGCTGACTGCCGAAGGCGCCAGGATGCTGGATGTCAGCGGTCATCTGAAGGCAGGCATTCCTCTCTGTCCTCCCGAAGGCGATGCCGGAACGGGTATGGTAGCTACCAATGCCGTAAAGCAGCGCACAGGAAATGTCAGCGCAGGAACCTCCAGTTTCTCAATGATTGTATTGGAGAAGCCGTTGAGCAAGCCCTACGAGGCCATCGACCTTGTTACTACTCCCGACGGCTCTTTGGTGGCTATGGTACATTGCAACAACTGCACCAGCGACATCAATGCATGGGTAGGTATCTTCAAGGAGTACCAGCAACTGCTGGGTGTACCCGTGGATATGGGCGACATATACACAAAACTCTTCAACAAAGCATTGGAGGGCGATTCCGACTGTGGAGGCCTGATGACCTATAACTACGTCAGCGGAGAGCCTATCACAGGCCTGTCCGAGGGGCGTCCCCTCTTTGTCCGCTCTGCAACCGATAAGTTCAGTCTTGCCAACCTGATGCGAGCCCAACTATACGGAGCCATTGGCGTACTCAAGATAGGTAACGACATCCTGCTCAAGGAGGAAAAGGTTAAGGTAGATCGCCTAACAGGTCATGGCGGCTACTTCAAGACGCCTGGTGTAGGTCAGCGCATGCTGGCTGCCGCCCTCAACACACCCATCTCCGTGATGGAGACAGCAGGCGAAGGCGGAGCATGGGGAATAGCCCTGTTAGCCGGATATATGCTTAACTCGCAGCTTTCCCTGGCCGATTACCTGGAGGATGTAGTCTTTGGCGGTAACACAGGTGTTTCTGTCAGTCCTACACCCGAGGATGTTGCCGGCTTCGAGAAGTACATCCAGAACTACAAGGCATGTCTGCCCATCGAGCAACGTGCCGTAGAAGTAAAAGCATAAAACGTTTGGCCCGCAGAGAAGTTATCTCTCAATGCGGGCCAACCGCTTAGCTATCTCATTAAGGGCAACAAAACGATAGCGCTGACTCTTTAGCGGAATTTGTTTATATCCGTAATGGCGTTCTGCCGCCTTACGGCGTAAAGTCCCTTCCACTGCCGATTGGATATCTGCATTCAGGAACGTCTGCTCCGTTGGCTCCAATAACAACAGCTGCCCTCTGGAACATGCTTCAAAATAGATGCCACCAGGTTTGTAGAAACGTTCATGGGGCGAACCGTCCTTTGGGAAACCATCGCTAAGAAGAACCACCAAGGGATAGCCCTGCTTCCGCAAAGTACGGGCAATGAGTCGTTCTCCCTTACTGATGGCAGCCGTATAGGTGACTGCACCGTTTTGTGCTGCAGCCATTGCCAACTGCAAACGTTTCTGTACCTGCTCAACGGTAGCGTTTCGTGGCATCTCTACAGTCTGGTTGTCATGCCAATCAAGAAGGAAATGATTGCCTAGCGAAGTGAACGACAGACCGCACATTTCTGTGTGCCTGTGTAATCTGAAAAGGTCGGGATTGTTCTTTTTAAGCCAAAGGCGACGAGGATTGTCTTTAACATAGTTAATCATTCTATTTAGCTGGCCAGGGGCATGTAAAATGCGCTCATGATAGTAAGCTGCGTCTTGTTGCCATATACTGTTCCTGTTCGCAAAAATGCGAGCAAAATGCATAAGGGCAGCGGCGTCCCCCTGTCGGTTGGCTATGCTGTGCACTTCTGCGGCATTCCCCTGTTGCTCTCCTCTGCCGTGCACTTCTGCGGCGTTCCCCTGTCGGTTGGCTATGGCGTGCACTTCTGCGGCGTTCCCCTGTTGCTCTCCTATGCCGTGCACTTCTGCGGCGTTCCCCTGTTGCTCTCCTATGCCGTGCACTTCTGCGGCATCCCCCTGTTGCCCTCCTCTGCTGTGCACTTCTGCGGCATCCCCCTGTTGCTCTCCTATGCCGTGCACTTCTGCGGCGTTCCCCTGTCGGTTGGCTATGCTGTGCACTTCTGCGGCGTTTTCGCCGCAGCTCAAAAACTCCTGCTTGTAAACCATAGTGCAAGCACTCTTAAACCCGCGAACCACCGCCCCAATACTTTGCGGCAGCGGTTCAAGCACCTGAATCACCAGATGAATATGATCAGGCATCACCTTCTGTGCAAGCACCTTCAGGGCAAACCCCTTCGCAGCGTAAAACTGAGGCAGGCCACACAGAATCTGATATACACGATAGCCAAAGGGGTTAAGCCTAATGAAAGCCCTTTCTGCACTCTCGCCCTCCAGTGTTCCAAAAAGCGGAAAGCGCCCCTCAACGGGGAAGGTAAAATGATAGACAGCACGACCACGATAGTCCCACCCGTTTTCACGGTGGTGCCGTGTAGTGTCTACTGCACGCCTAACTCCCTGTCCTTTTCCCTTCGTCTGCTCCATATAGAAAAACTTTGCGAAGGTACAACTAAAAAGTGAGATAACCAAGAAAGGCACCCTGTTAAGTTTTGAAACTCTTTTTCATTTTTGAAATAGTATTTATCTTTGTGGCATAAAAACAGCATAAAATCAGACAGTTATTTGCTCAGTTCAGAAAATCATATTATCTTCGCACTGCAAAAACGGTCGAATAGTGCGACTGTTTTTGCAGTAAGGTTCGCTTACCAATCCGCACAACCTCGCCAATGCTGCAGGTACTCTGATGAAACGCAATACGTCTGACCATACCATCAAAAACTATCTGGACTATCTGGAGGATGCCTACCTGTTCATGGGTGCCAAGCGCTATGACGTGAAGCGTAAGCGGTATTTTGAGAATACACAGAAATATTATTCTATGGACTTGGGACTAAGGAATGCCAAGTTGAACTTCCGCCAACAAGAGAAAAGTCACCTGATGGAGAACATGATATACCTTGAACTGGTACGCAGGGGATATAGTGTTGACGTGGGCGTGGTAGAGGTCACCCGAGTAAAGGATGGCAAGAAAAAGCAATCACAATATGAAATAGACTTTGTGGTCAATACGGGTCAAGAAAAAATCTACATCCAGTCTGCTCTGAATGTAGATACTGAGGAAAAAAAAGATCAAGAGACGTTTTCTATGAAGAACTCAGGCGACCTTTTCCGTAAGATTGTTATCGTGGATGGGAACACCAAGCAATGGACGGATGAAAACGGCATTGTGTACATTGGTGTCATTCCATTTCTGCTGGAAGAATCAAGTCTTGGCTTCTGAAAGGGCCTCGTTCATCTTTGTGGAAGATTTTTACTAAACAAAGATTCTTCTACAGAAGTGTAACATAACAAACAACTCTTTGCTTCTCGTTACAAGCTTTACTTGCCTACTGAAGAAGAATTTAAACGCATGTTGGAATCTATAGAATGATTATCATCGAGTCGAAACGGAAGAAGGCAGATTGACACAGCTTATTCGAGAATAAACGAAGCGATGTAATTTTTTTCCCACAAAAGGCAAGAATCGCTATTAAGAGTTGATTTTGCTACTATTAAGGGGCGCAAAAATTTACTTTAATAGTAGCTATTGTTTCTATTAACACCTGCATTATAGCCCACTTTTGCTGTTGCTTAATAATGTAAATAATTTTCCAAACATCTTTTCTGACCTCTTTTTTCTGTCCAGTTAGAGAAAACTTACTCCCTAACTAGAAAATTTTTTCCGCCTAACGTGGCAGTAAAAATTTTTATGCTAAAGAGCATGTTGCGGTATTTTGGCGGGTTTGAACAATGTCAAAATATTTCTATTTGACTATCTCAGTTATCTCAGATCTCAGTTTCAGTTTGGCGTTGGATACGGATACAGAAATACAGTTTCTTTTCAGCAAGTTTTCCAAAATAACGATGACGGATGACAGATGACAGTTTCTTTTTAGCGTTTTCAGACTGTCGGAATTCTGTTTTCTCGGAAGTATATTTTGTCTTCAGTTTCTTCAGTTGACAGTTGACAGTTTCCAAAAATGAAAATGAGAACCAAGAAGAAGCAGTTATTGATTAATGCTATTATAGATTATATTATTATTAATTATATACTATATTATAATATTATATAATATATATATTATATATATAATAGTATATATTAGATAGATAGTAATACTTTGGCCAATGTGCGGTCATTCAAAAAGTTGAAAAAGGAAACTGTCAACTGTCAACTGAAGAAACTGTCATCCGTCATCTGTCATCAAACGATTATGGAAACTGTATTTCTGTATCTGTATCCGCCAATACCAGACCAACGCCGTATGCTTAGAAAGAAACTGAGATCTGAGATAACTGAGATAGGACAGCGTCTTTACCTGAAAGGTTTTTGTCCGTCACGTACGAACTCTTAGTCCGTCCCGTGCGGACTCCGTGTCCGTCCCTTACGGACTATACTTGAGGTAAAGGAAAATAGGTTCAATAAATCCACGCCCGTAACTCCGTTTTTCGCAAGAAAAACACCTGTTTTCTTTGTGCGTGTTGGAATCAAATGCTTCCACAAGGCTTGTGGAAATAAGTTTTTCACTGAAATCCTTTTTCATTTCTGAAAAAGATTTTATCTTTGGAGCATATTATTCCTAGAAACGAATGAACTACCCGCTTATATCAGAATATGTAGAAGCAATTAAGGCTGCAGAGGACAACTTCGACCAGCTTAAACACCTTAGTCCTGTAATAGGTGATGATGGCGAGCCTGTGATGACCAGTGGCAACTTTGCTGTGGTTTTCAAGATGAAGGACGAACAGAGAGGAAAACTCTATGCTCTTAAGTGCTTTACAAAGGAACAGGAAGGACGGGCAGAGGCATATAAGCTGATAACAGAGGAATTAGCGACTGTTGATAGTCCATACATTCTTTCAATAAAATATCTTGAGAAAGAACTGTTTGTGGATACTGCACAAACAAGCGAAACAGAGTTTCCCGTGCTGTTGATGGACTGGGTAGAAGGAAAGACGTTGGATAAATATCTGCGAGAGAACCTTGATGACAAATATGCCCTGGAGCTGCTTGCCTATCGTTTCAGCCAATTGGCTCAATGGCTCATTCCACAACCTTTTGCTCATGGCGATCTGAAGCCAGACAATATTCTAGTTTGTGAAGATGGCACGCTGGTATTGGTGGATTATGATGGCATGTATGTGCCAGCCATGAAGGGTCAAAAGGCAAGAGAATTAGGCAGTCCTGATTTCCGTCATCCAGCAAGAACAGAAGATGATTTTGATGAGCATATTGATGATTTCTCACTAGTTTCTGCATTACTTTCTTTAGAGGCAATATATCTCAACAGACTTTTGTTTGATAAATATTGTACTGATGGTTGTCTATTATTTTCGGCAGAAGATTATCAGGATTTAGGTGATTGCACTATATTTAAAGAAATTTTTCCAAGTACTATTGATGGTGTAAATAACTTGACAGCACTATTAGTTTTATTATGCAATAACCAAAATTTGCACATTCAACACCCAGATTTGTTAAATGTAGACAATCTTTCAACTAGTCCATTTGAGTATGATGAAAAGCTTCGTGATGATGACGGAGCTATGTACTCTGATGACGGAAAGAGAATTCTTGGCTTTGGCTCATATTCGAACATTGGTATATATAATATAAAAGAAGGTACAATAGTTATATGTGATTTAGCTTTTAATAATTATGAAGGTGACAACCATTTCCTTAGGGGAATAAAAATACCAGCGACCGTTTCGATTATAGGCATAAATCCTTTTGCAGGATGTATTGGCCTCGCTATTTATTGTGATTCTAAATGGTTTAAACTGGGAAAAAATATTTTATATTCAAATGATTATTCCAGGCTTATTTCCAGTACAAATTCAACAAGTGAAGTACTTGATTTAAATCCTAACACTAAGATTATTGGAGCATATGCACTCAGTTTTTGCAGAGCAAAAAGAATAAAGTTACCAACCTGTCTGCAGGTAATTGAAGAATTTGCCTTTTCAGTATCCGATATAGAATATATCATTGTACCCATGAATGTCAGTCACATAGGGAGAAGAGCATTTATGTTATGTGAAAATCTTTCTGATGTATGTGTTACTGGTTGTAATACGGATGTTGACGAGACTGCTTTTGATGATTGTCCTAATATCCAGCACATATTTGTGTTGGAAAGCCGGATTAATTACTTTACTAGCAGATTCCCCGAATTTACCGACAAATTTGTTAGCATCGGGAATGATGATGACGTTTATATTAATATGGATACTCTTGCAGAAGAAATCTTCAAAATAGGGAAATCTTATTGGCGATATAAAGATTCTATAAAATATAACTTTAATGAAGCTATAAGATTATATAAGATTTCAGCACAATTAGGAAACAAGGAGGCACAAAAAGAATTTTCGGAATTGGGGAAATATTGGTTTGATAATAATACCGCAATATATAGTGAAGACAGAAAGACAATAAAAGGATTGTGGTCATACTATATTAACGAGTATCATATTTTAGAAGGGACAGATAGTATTGATGCTGATGCATTTTGTGATTTAGGATCTGAATATGATTACTCATACCTCGATAAAATAGTGATTCCTTCATCAATAAAAACAATAGGGCATTCACCATTTAATAAATATTTGTCTGAAATCAAATGTTATTCATCCTATTTTGAGGTTGAAAATAATACGTTATATACAAAAGGAAAGAAAAGGTTAATACAATGCTTCGCAAAGACCGAAGAGTTTGTCATCCCAGATGAGGTCGAATTTATAGATGATCATGCTTTTTATGGATGTAAGTCTAAAAAGATTATCATACCAGAATCTGTACAAAAGATGGGTATTAACCCGTTTATAGAAATGGATACAGACGGTAATGCATTAGAAATTATCAGTTATTCATCTAAGTTCGTTATAGACAATGATGCTCTTTATGAGAACAACACTAAGTTAATATCATATTGGGGCAAAGGCGATTCATTCTCTGTGCCAAACGGGATAAAAGAAATCGGTGAATATGCTTTCTTTGCATCAAACTTAAAGACCATTAATCTGCCTAACACCATAGAATCTATTGGCGATTGCGCCTTTGGTTGGTGCTTTTCTTTAGAACAGGTACTTGTACCTTCTAGTTCAGCAGAGAAGTTTAAAAGGATTATGGATTGGTACCAAGATATGATTAGAATAGAAGCCGAGTAGTTATGAAACGAAAATACAAAACAAAAGAATGGAAATATAAAAAGCATCAACAATATGTTATGCGGAAAACTCTCAAAAGGAAACGGGAAAAAACGAGGGCAGGGAATCGCATTGGTAAAAAGATGAATCCTCACAGCGTACAAAGAAAGAAACCTCAAAGTGCGTTTGTATTAAAGCAATTATTAGAATATCACGTGTTCTTTGGTGATAACGCCAAAGATGAGAGTATTGAAGACATTGTAAAACAAATTCCACGTGAGATGCTATTTAAATTTGTTGAGGTACTTAATAATATATATGGAAATGCTACATTAGATAAGTTGGGCCTTTTCTTTTCTTCAGAGAGTATAAATAATCGCCGACTTGTCTGTTATCGAGTTATGGAATTAAAGAAGGATAATCCCCAGAGAGATTTCCTTTTCAGTTCCGATATGACATGTATGGAAGTTATGCGATATGCATTTGCATATTCTCCGGTAGATGTAAGTTTTTCAATGAATGAAGAGCAAGGAGAGATGCTTTTCTTTAAGCTATTATTGCTGATAAATGAAAAGGTTGTGACATATAAGCAGATAGAAAATAATTCTGTGTCAAAGATGTGTTTTATTCTTTCATTTATTAATCCTGTAATACGAACGGAAAGTGTGCAAGATGTTCGAAATAGGGTAGCATATCAGTTGGAGTTGGCAATCAATTTCTTCGAAATGATTTCAAAAGAAGAATATACTCAACTTTACCAATTGTTTCTTGATAGTCATCATATTAACTGTTGGGAAGATTATATTATAACGATTTATGGAATACTGGCAGCAGGACAATTTAAGTCAGGAAGGATTAAAAAGGGTTTAAATATTGACGTTGATCATCTCCTCACACAAGAAGTTTTGGAATCTATTTCTTTACCATATGATACGATAATTAATTATTCAGCGAAAAATAGAGACAATAGATGTTCTAATTCTGATTATCGGATGTTGAGGGATAAGCCAATCATAAAGTTTGGGAATGGTGACTTCTTTATCTATAATATAGAGTTTATGGTGGATAGATTATTCAATAGTTTGTATTTTGAATTTAAGTTCCTCAATCAATCGGCTAAACTAGGAATCGATATTGCGAATTTGTTTACAGATACATTTAGTGAACGCATTATGTTCGATATGTTTATCAGCAAAAGCATCAATGAAAATAGATATGTAGGAATAAGCGAAGCGGAATGTGTTGAAAATTATAAAAAGAAAGATGACGAACTGGGAGCACCAGATTATATTGTAATGGAAGGAAATGATATCCTTTTATTCGAATGCAAAGACATTAGGATAAGTGGTGAAGTTATCGAGACACACGATTATGAAGCGATTATCAACGAGTACAAAAATAAGTTGTTCTGTAAGCGTGACAAGAAGAACAAAGTTCATAGAATAGGTATTACTCAACTTACAGGGCATATTGAGTCAATCCGAAAAGGAAAGTTTAATTGGTGGTCTTTTGATAGGGATACTAATATATACCCAGTCCTTGTTCTTTCTGATTACAAAAATGTTAAAATGGGATTTAATATCATTTCAAATGAATGGTATCAATCTTCATTAAATGAACTTGGAATCGTCAATGATAATAATAAACCGCTAATTGTTATGTCTTTTATTACATTATTTAAATATAATCATCTTTTTAATAAGGATGGTTTTAAACATTATTTTGATTTGTATCTCAAAGCAACATCGAGCAGCAAGGGATCTGATATAATAGGTCGGAATCAAACATTTGACTTTTTTATGTCACAATATCCGTATCACATGGAAAACCTTGAGTCGATGGTAAGTCAGATCCTTCAAGACAAAGTTAAGCGTAATAAACAATCTTTAGTTTCTAATTGAATAGAGGCAATATAATGGGCTGAAATGTAGAATAATTCAACAGCAATATGATTGATGAAAAAGAAATATTGAAGTATAATATCGAAATGGCTGAGCATGCAAATGGTGCGGCGCAGTTTATGGGTTTACTTGTTGGTGGACAATATGTGACGAAAGAACAGGCACGTGAAGCGATGGACTTTTTTCTTGCGTCAACGAAGCGAAACATTGAAAGTTATCCAAACGCAACCAGACAAGAAAAGGACGATGAGATACACCGCAAAGAGCTTCTGATGAATATGCTTAAACAACAAATGGGACTATGAGGAAAACATGCTCGTTTATGAAAGAATTAAGGCTTTATATGCACCGGCTATTCTTTGTTGCATGTGCTATATTGATGATTATGTCGTGCGATGAGAAAAAATTATTTGACGGATACTTGTATCCTATTCGAGAGAATGGATTATATGGATACATAGATTCTGTAGGAAACAGAATTATTGAGCCGGAATTCTTGTGGGTATCAACCTTTCATAATGACCTGGCAATGGCCGTTGTTGATACAATCTATCGCGAAGTGCCTGATTCCATGGCATACGAAGTTGGAGAAAGGGATACTATAATAAATGTGTATCGAATGTATGCCAAGTATGGATATATTGACAAGTCTGGAGAATTCGTAATAGAACCTATATTCATCAGTTATGTCAACATGAATGAAATAGGGGATGTTACTAATGATATGGATGATTGCAGCAATGCCCTGTTTCGGCATTCGTTCAGAAATGGACGAGCCATGTATTGCGATACGACTACGTGGAAAGATGGATATATTGACACGAAAGGAAATGTTGTTATAAAACCTATTTTTATTTATTCAAAACCATTTAGTCATGGAAGAGCTGTTGTAAAGGAATTAATAGCCGAACCTGTTATTTATGATGACTTATGTCTTAATCCAAGTAAACTTAGATGCTCTTATATTGATACGCTAGGTAATCGAACAACACAAAACAAATATGAATCACTAACAAGGTTTAATGGTCGTAGAGGAATTGGATCATTTACTGAAATATTTAAAGATTCAGCGGGAAATAAACAAGGATACACTGTTCATAATGACATTGTTGATGGCGATGGTAATTTGATTAAGGACTTAGGAATCTGGAATTGTTTTTATGATTATTCTAGAGATGGTATAAGTGTTGCCAAACAAGTTATGCATTTCCAAGTGTATGATGGGATGTTTGACTCATACAGTTTTGTTGATGAAGAAGGTAATTATTTACAACCGCTAAAGGGCCTAACAGAAAACCAAATAGATTCTTTGAACAAATGCGATGACATTTTGGAGGTACTACCTGAAGACGCTCCGATAGCTGATGCTACTTATTTTAATAACGGCTTTGCAGGGATTACACCAGATTGTAAGCGATGGTTTGTGGTTGATAAGTATTTAATAATTCACGGATACGGTAAAGAATCTATTTTTGATGGATTCCGAGCGTTCAACAACGGTCTGGCTGCTGTTAAGAAGAACGGCAAATGGGGCTTCATCAACAGGAAAATCAAGGAACAGATTCCATGCAAGTATGACTCATGCGGTGCTGCCTATCCATATTTGGAAGAAGTATTCGAATATGATATACAAGGGGAAGTTAAGAAGAAAGCATACATCAATAGGAAAGACAGCCTTGTATGGGAAAGCCCTATATACAAATCTGAAATAATCGAGAATCGTTACTCTGTAAAAGACAGAAAGGATTGGGGACAATGGACATACAAGTATAATCCAATAAAAGTGTATCTGACATTCTTAATTATAGGAGTTATTTTTATATTGTTCATGCTTTTTGCAGTAGTTTGGAAAACTATATCCAACAAGCAGTCAAAGGTAGAGGACAATAAGGAACTGGTTACACGGATAGAACCAGAACCCAATGTGGTATCGGACGTTTCTCTCACTATAACTACTGAATTAGAGCCTGACGAGATTCTGTCATTTCCCACTGTTGGTCAATATACAGAGGCTATCATGCAGGCAGCAAAATCTCCAGATGAATATTTTGATAAACTGAAACATCTCCGCGCTGTACTTGATAACAATGGTGGGCCAATAATGAGTAGTGGAAACTTTGCCGTTGTCTTTAAGATGAGGGATGAGGCTGGGAAACAGTATGCGGTAAGGTGTTTTCATAGGGCACAACAGGGAAGAGAAAAGAACTATAGACTAATTTGCGAGGAATTGGCAAAGGTATCTTCACCATATATAACTCCAATTAAGTACTACGAAAAAGAACTCTTCATTGACACTGACGAATATCCAGTATTGTTGATGGACTGGGTTGAGGGTACCACCTTGGACAAGTATATCAGGAAGGTCTTAGATGACAAAAAGGCATTGAGACAGTTAGCAGATAACTTTCGAAAGTTGGCGATATGGTTGCTGTTACAGCCATTTGCACATGGCGACATAAAGCCGGATAATATTTTGGTAAAGAAAGATGGTTCGCTTGTATTAGTGGATTATGATGGAATGTTTGTGCCGGCTATGCAAGGACAAAAGGCAAGAGAAATTGGCAGTCCTGATTTTAGGAACCCATTGAGAACAGGAGATGACTTTAATAAGGAAATAGACAATTTTCCAATAATATCTATTCTATTGTCACTGGAATTACTGGTTGAGAATAAAGACTATCTATCACAATACGGTGCAGAGGATCGATTGCTTTTTTCAGAAAAAGACTATGTGAATTTGGAGAAAAGTGTGATTTTTAAGTATGCATTGGCTTCAAATAATATCTTTATTTATAAACTTGCAAAAATAATGCGTGGACAAGTTAAAGGGATAAATAACAATTTTAATGATGTAGTATTTTTATTAGATTATAAAATTAGAAAATCCACTAATGACTTCCTTGAAAAAGTTTCGTTATTATTTCTGATTATTTCTCATATTAGTCTTATAATATTCTCTTTAGTGTTGAGATCTTATTATGGATGGAGCATATTATCTATATCAGCAGTGATACTTATTGCCTTAGTTGTAATTTTCTCAGCCATAGCTATAATGGATGTTTTTCGCAAGAACCAAGAAAAACATTTATCGGCAATAACCGATGAAGATAATTCTAGTTTTGGATGTTTGGTATTTACATTTCTTATTCCACTATTAATGATGGGAGATTATTTTGTGAATTGGATAAATGGCTTTGATTTACCCCTCATTTCTGACGAATCTTTTTATAATGGCCAGTGGTACATTACCTTACTAATATGGATATCAGCTTATTTTATTGGTGGATTCTATTTTAACGTCCCCAAACTAATTCTTTCTATAAGATTGTACGTTTACATGACACATGATGAGAAGATAATAAAAGCAGAACAAGAAGAAAGAATTCGAATTCAAACACAAATAGAAGAAGAAATGAGTAAAAACAAGAAAAAAAACTGTCATTATTATCATTCATATGATGATTTTTTATACGACGATTATGATTATGACTATAATTATTTTGAGTGAGATAATTATTTTTTGCATATATGATTATTGTAGTATCCAAACGAAAGAAGCCTTCAACGATATTAAAGGAATATCCTAATGCGATATTGGCGGATGTGACAAGCGGGGCAAAGGATGGGTTAGTGAGACTTAGCCCTTTCTATCCTCATGGTGGTATACCAGTTCCATTCAGCGAAGGGTATACAGCTACTTGTGTAGAAGCAATATGGCAAGGACTGAAAGTCTTTGAGGGTTGTGATGTTGATGTTGAGATGTTCAAGAATGATACAATGAAAAATATCAAACGCACAGTCAGACGGTTTGGTCGGCCTTTGGGACATCGAAAAGGGGTCAATGGTACAGAGTTGTTGGGATATATTGAGGCAAGGAAACAGATATACATTCCAACTTATAAATGGGTATTGGAGAATAAAGTGGCTCATATCATTGAGCGACTGAGAGAGGCGAACAAGACCAAAACTATTGTATTGCTTGATTATGATACAAATGCTGACATAGAGAATGCAAAGAAACCTTTGTCGCATGCATCATTAATTAAAGCATATGTTGAAGGGATATATCCATACGGGAAGATAGAAGAACCAGTGTTGAAGAAGCCTTCGAAGACAAGAAAGAAGAAAGAAACAAAGAAAGAGGACAATAATTTGCAGTTGGAGTTGTTTAACGATTAAATAGGTTGTTATATGGAGAAGAAAAGTAATTGGCAAGAATTCAAGGAAATACTTAACCAGCATAAGATAACGAAGTTGTATCATTTTACGGATAGAGACAACCTGGAGTCAATCATCAAGAACGGTGGATTGTATTCGTGGATGGATTGCGAACGCAAGGGAATTAAAATAGCCAAACCGGGGGGAGGTAGTACGTCTCGCCAATTGGATAGCGGACGAAATCTTGAGGACTATGTAAGAGTTAGCTTTACGACTCAGCATCCAATGATGTTCGTAGCCATGAAAGATGGAAGAATCTCTAATCCTGTGATTTTAGAGATTGACCCAGAAGTGATCTTTTGGACAGGCACATTATATTCTAATATGAATGCCACCATTCATAGAATAAGGCCAAATATAGGAGATTCTCTGTCTGATTTTAATCAAATCCACTTCCAGTCTATTAAAGTACGTAAACATTTTGATCTTCCAGAAGAAGAACAACCATACTTCCAGGCAGAGGTCTTGGTAAAAAACTTCATTCCATTAGAGTATATCAAGAATATTGGCAACTTTGGAATACCTATTCCGTCAAAGCCAAAAGAGCTGCAAATCAAAAACCCATATACAGCGCAGATTACGAGAAATACACCAACCGCATTTATATTTATGATAGACCAGTCTATCTCAATGAGCCGTAAGTTGAATTACCGTGGTGAGTTTATCACTCTTGCTGATGCGGTGGCAAGGATAGTCAATAACCAGATTAACGAACTTGTACTTAGATGCATTAAGACTACCGAAGTTAGACATTATTATGATATTGCTGTGGTTTGTTATGGTGATGAAGCCAGTTTTGGTTGGAAGGGAACATTGGCTGGACGTGATTTCGTGTCTCCAGAAGAATTGAAGAATAACCCTTTTAAGAAGATTACGGTCAAGGAAGAAAAGCGGACTCGAAAAGGAGTTGAACTTAAAGAGGTTGAGAAAGTGCAATGGGTAGAACCTGTTGCTGCCGGCAAATATACAAGAGCACATAAGGCTTTTGCTATGGCGAAAGACTTATTAGATAAGTGGATGAAGGAACATCATGAAAAGGACTGCTATCCTCCAACTATTATCAACATCACTGACGGGGCTTTCAACGGCATAGCTAATCCTCGGGAAGTAAATACACAATTGGCAAATGAGTTAAAGGCCTTGTTTACCAATGATGGTAACGTCCTTTTGTGGAATATTCATGTTACGCCAGACAATCAGGAACAGGTGTTATTGCCCATCAGCAAGACAGAACTGAAGGAAGACAAATATTCAGAGTGGCTTTATGATATGTCGAGCCTTTTGCCATCACGATATAATGTGCCAATTGGTGATTTACGTGGTGATGCAGAAAACACGAGGCACGTTGCTATGGCAACGAATACGGATCTTTCTACGCTGATTCAGTTGATGGACATTGGTACACCTACAAATATCAGTCAAAATCAATGATTGCATTATCTGTACCTAAATTAGAAGATGGCATTGTGAATGAAGATGCCGTAAGGGCCACTCAGAAATGGATATCCGTTTCGGATGGAGCCGGTGGTGGAGGCGTGTTTGCTGACCAATGGTCGAAATATTTGGTGGAGCATCTGCCTGATGAGCCTATTACTGACTATCTGACTTTTGATAAATGGATAGATGGCATTTGGGAGCCGTTCTATAATGAATGTGAAGAAGTGGCGAAAGCAGAAGGTGGAATGCTCTTGAATAAGTTTTATGATGAAGGCTCGTTTGCCACAATTGTGGCAGTATGGGGAGATGGTCATTGGATGAGCTATGGTGACAGTGTGGCCCTCTTCTATGATAGATCATCTGGGCGCTTGCAACATAGTTTTGGACGAATCGTGGAATTCAACAACCCTCCTTATTTGGTGAATTGCAAGGACTCTACAAATGAAAAAGGATTCAAGTGTGGTAAATTTGATTTTCACAAAGACAGCGTAGTGTTTGTAGCCAGTGATGCTCTTGCACACTATATATTGATGATGTATGAAGTGACTTATAAAGAGCAATATAAAGATGAACTGCATGAGGCTATTGATGCTCAGACAAAAGATAGCAATTTCATACGGACTGCTTTAGGAATAAAGAAAGTGGACTTTGAAAAAGATGTTATAGATAAACTGATGAATTGCAGAAATGTGGGAAATTTCAAAAAGCATATGCAAAAGCTTAGGAAGAATGGACTGATAGGACACGATGATTATTCAATAGCAATACTATAAACCTATGGAAGAGAAACTTGGAGGTTATACCCCCGACTATATAGACACATTGTTGCCCAAGCAGATTTTTGTATTTGGAAGTAATGTGCTGGGATATCATACTGGCGGTGCTTCTGGTACTGCTCGCAAGAAGTTTGGTGCAGTATGGGGACAGGCAGAAGGATTACAAGGCCAGTGCTATGCTATCCCTGTAGATTATGGCAAAAATATTCGCAAGGACAAGGAGGTGAAAGAGGCTGTTGACAGGTTTATCGCTTTTGCCAAAGCGAATCCGGATTTGTTCTTCTTGGTGACTCGTGTGGGCTGTGGCATCGCTGGTTATCATGATGAAGAGATAGCGCAGTTCTTTGTTGGTGCACAGGAACTGAAGAATGTCAGCCTGCCTAAGAGTTTTGTAGATGCGTTGGGAGGGAGTGAAGTCCATTACGATTTGGAGCGATTCTTAGAGGCCCAGAAATTGGATTATATGAGTGATCTCAATGAAGTCAAAGATGGAGAGAAACGTAGTCATTGGATATGGTATATATTCCCACAGATCAAAGGTCTGGGACATAGCTATAACTCAGAGTTCTATGGTATCAGCAGTAAGGAGGAAGCCAAGGCTTATTTGGAGCACCCAGTGCTTGGTGTGCGCCTTCGCGAGATTACCCAGGTATTGCTTGATTGTGGCAATCCCTCGGCTGATGATATCTTTGGATTCCCTGATGTACTGAAAGTCAGGTCGTGCATGACACTCTTTGACCTTGTTTCTCCAAATGACATTTTCAATGATGTACTTTACAAATACTATGAAGGACAACGATGCGATAAGACACTATGGCGTTTGGGCTTTCACGATGACAAACTGAAAAATCAGGTCAGAATAAGTAAGCTGACTATAACTAATGATGGGGCTGTGATGCTCTCAGACTATGGCAAGGAGATTAAGATGGAGCCATTAGTAAAGGCCGTTTATCTACTATATCTTAGACATCCGGAAGGTATTGCATTTAAGAATTTGCCTGATTACAGGGAGGAACTGAAAGAACTATACTGCAAGATTAAGCCTTTTGGCCTTAATGAAAGAGTTATCAAAAGTATTGAGGATGTGACCAATCCAACGCTTAACTCTATCAATGAAAAATGTTCTAGGATTAAGGCTACGTTCCAAGCAGAAGTCGATGCGTCGTTAGTAGATCATTATTATATTACAGGAAAGAGTGGAGAAGAAAAGAAGATTATTTTGCCTCGCGACTTAGTTATTTGGGAATAAGATTTCAAATACTCAAGGCTTGTGAATGAAGATTGTTTGTGGGTCTTGCAAAGAATATCTACCTTTGTCATCGTAACAGAAAACCATGTAACTTAAAAAGGTATTAATATATGTCCATAGGAGCTAAAGATTATGGGTTAATTGGCTACAATGTCATTTCAGATTTAGTCGATATGGCTGATTTGGATGGTAACATTAAGATTGACGAGAAACCCTGAAATTCTTCGAAATGAAGCCCAGTCAGATTCTGATCCATTTTAATTGACTTTAATAAGAAAAAAATAAATCCATCATGAAGAAACTGTTCCTTTTTATACTGGTTATAATCTGTCTGGGTTGGATGGTTAGCTGTCCTTCTTTCAGAGAGGAGGAAACTGAGGGGGCATCGGAGAATACTCTGGTAGATTATGAAGAAGATATTTCTGACGGATTTGAGCATCCGGTTACAGAGCAGTTGTACGCTGAGTTGGATTCTGACGAGGTGTATGATGACAAGGTACTTTTCGGGTACTGGTTTAAGCCTCACGAGGCGAATGCCGTGAATATATTCCTGCACAAGAACTATACCTACGAGTTCAACTATTACATTGTGGATGAGAAGGATAGCATCATCCAGTTATTTAAGAAGGGGACTTTTACATTTGATGGACGAGTGATTAAGCTTTCTTCTGCTGAGGGTTGGGACAAAACCTTTAATGGGGAGTTATATTGCGATCATAATGAATTAAACGGTTTTCTGACGGATAAAACGGAATCTTTCTATCTGGTAAAAGGTAGTGATTAATTGCCTCTTGTTTATGTGTAAACAACAACAAATAAAAACCATCTAACTTTAAATATAAAATATTGCTACTATTAGGGGGATTTCTGCGCCCCTTAATAGTAGCAATATCTGTCCTTAATACCTAATCTCGCCTTTTGCGGGAAAAAGTATTACAGTGCGTTGCTATGATTACACATTCAGGCTCCAGCTGAAGCCGTCCTTGGTATCCTTAACCTCGAACCCTAAAGCTGCCAGGTCGTCGCGTATCTTGTCGCTGAGTGCCCAGTTCTTCTCGGCCTTAGCCTGCTGGCGCTGCTCCAGCAACATGTTTACCACGGCACCGAAGGCATCCTCGCGGGCCTTGTTGCTATTGCCCGTATCTTCCTTCAGACCTAAGATATCGAAGGTAAAGGTACTGAAGAGCTGCAACAGTGCTTCTGCTACCTCGGGCTTGATGCTGGCCTTCTTGTCGATTAGGGTATTGATAACGCGGCAGGCGTCGAACAGGTTACTGATAACGATAGGTGTGTTCAGGTCGTCGTTCATTGCCTCGTAGAGCTTCTCGCGCAACTCATCAACATATTGCTGCTCGATCCAGGGCATTCCCTTTACTTTCTGACCTTCCTGCAGACGCTTCAGGTTCTTGTAACCCTCCATCAGTCGGGCAAAGCCTTTCTCGGAAGCCTGCAGAGCCTCGTTGCCGAAATCTACTGTGCTGCGATAGTGAGCCTGCAAGATGAAGAAACGGATGGTCATGGGGCTGTAAGCCTGCTGCAACAGAGGATGGCTGCCGTCGAAGAACTGAGGCAGGGTGATGAAGTTGTTGTACGACTTACCCATCTTCTTACCATCGATGGTAATCATATTGTTATGCATCCAGTAGTGAACCATCTGGTCGCCCTGACTGGCTACTGCCTGTGCTATCTCGCACTCATGATGAGGGAAGATAAGGTCCATGCCTCCACCATGAATATCGAAGTGGTTACCCAGATACTTGCGTCCCATGGCCGTACATTCGCAGTGCCAGCCAGGGAATCCGTCGCTCCATTGGCTCTTCCAACGCATGATGTGCTCGGGTTGGGCAGCTTTCCACAATGCAAAGTCAGCCTGGTTCTTCTTCTCGCCCACACCAGCTAACTCTCGACTTGCATCCTTGATGTTTTCCAGGTCACGACCCGAAAGGATTCCGTACTTATAGTCCTTATTGTATTTTTCTACATCGAAATACACGCTGCCATGGCTCTCGTAGGCATAACCGTTCTTCAAGATCTGATCCACCAGTTCCTGCTGCTCCATAATATGACCTGTGGCATGGGGCTCGATGCTGGGAGGCAGACAGTTCAATGCAGCCATAGCATCGTGGAAGCGGTTGGTATAGTACTGTGCCACCTCCATGGGCTCCAACTGCTCCAGACGGGCTTTCTTGGCAATCTTATCCTCGCCCTCGTCGGCATCATGCTCCAGATGACCTACGTCCGTTATGTTGCGCACGTAACGCACTTTGTAGCCAATGTGCTGCAAGTAACGGAAAAGGATATCGAAGGTGATGGCTGGACGGGCATGACCCAGGTGTGCATCACCGTAAACCGTAGGGCCGCACACATACATACCCACTCTGCCGGGGGTAAGCGGACGGAAGAGTTCCTTCTGTCTGCTCAGCGTGTTATAGATGAATAATGCTTGTTCCATATCTTAATAAATAAACTTTCAAGCTGCAAAAGTACGAAAATTAATTGAAATGTGAGAACTGAGAATTGAGAATTATGAGTTAAAACAGAATCTTCTTCCCGTCCTTAATGTAAATACCCTTCTTTAATTGAGAATTGATTTTTCTTCCAGAAAGGTCGTAGATGGCCTCGCCCTCCCTCAGAGAGGAGTTTGGGGTGAGACTTTCATCACTTTTCACATCCTCAATGCCTATTCCTTTCTCTGCACAGTATTCATCGAATTCAGCAAACTTATCTGCTGTCAGCAGGAGCCAATGCTGTTTGGCGTTTTTATCGGAAGTGTCGAAACTTGCGCCGTTAACAACCGTCTTGCTGGCTACCCTCAGAGCTATTTTCCTGATAGTAATCCAATATGACGGAGTACTGAGGTTTCCCTTCTTGAAGTTTGTTCTCGAGGGAAGTAGCTGTACCTGTTCGGCAGTTGTGGGTGAAGTACGCGTTGTCGTCTTATACTGGGTTGAATAGGACAAGAGCTTGCCTGTGGCTACGTTGCGCAGTGCATAGTAAGCTGTCTTGGGGTAGTAGACAATGTTCCAGGCAAAGCTGTCGTTTTCCAACGCCTCTGTCGCCCGAACCTCTTTCTGTATCAGAGCACCGCTCTCGGTCACGGTCAACAATGAGGTCTCATTGCCCAAGTCGTCTGTTGTCTTGATGTAGTATTTGGTCTCATCATCCTGCTCGAAGGTATAGGCAGGCGAAGCAAATCCTACCGAGGAAGAGCATATCAGTCCGTCCTGATGCATTGCATGAGTGATAAGAACATTACCATAATATAATAAGGTGTTTTCGGGGTTATAGCTATCCTCCCACGATCCGTTTATGCCGTAGTTAGGTCCGCTGTACGACGAGATGGGCCACATGTGCGTATTGTCGCCCGTCATATAGGCGGTATTGTCCTTATTCAGGAAACGTATCATCTGGGTGGCTCGAGGTCCCAGCCATTTTCCCCGGTCACCGTCCTGACGGTAGTTACCGTTCCACCAGATATCGCTTGTTCCGACACCCACTCCGTGATTGGTCTCGTGCAGAATGGTTCCTGTTTGCTGGTACGATTCGTTGGCACCCACACGCATCCAGCCACCATAAGAGCAGTCGGCTGTAGGTGTGCCTGCGCTGTAGTGAACGCTAAGGTTTATCCCCCTTACATACGACAGATTATTATACAGCCATTTTATTTCCTCTACGGCAGAAGCAATACGGTAGTTCTCCTCCGTGCTGCCTTTATTGTCGTAGTCGGCCGTCACTGTTCCCTTAGGCAGGGTGGGGGCCTTTATTATATCGCCGTATGCCAGGGCATATTTGTTGGTCAGCACATAAGGCCGGACATAATACATGGTTCCCGGCTGCAGCTTCTCCATCCGGTATATTTCGCCGTTGGCCGAGAAATAGTGTGTGGTTCGATTGTCAAAGATGGTGGGTTCGGGATGTGTGCTCCAGCAGAAGCCTCTTTCCAATACTCCTGTGGCACTTGCCGTCATGCGGCCCAGCAGCACAGTAGCTCCTGCAGCCACAAACTTGTTGACGGTTATTCTGGGAGAAGCACCTGTAGAGTTCAGAATGCGGTAGTTAAGGGTGGCATCGCTCAGGCTTTTTGCCAGGGAGTCTATCTTATCATTACCCCCTGCCTCTATCAGTTCTTTGGCTCCGTTGATGGCAGCTGTCAGCTCCGAGGCACCTTCTCCATCACCGTCACCTAATACTTCGGTGCCCTTATCTATCAACTTCTGGAGTTCGGTATGTTCAGCCTCTATGTCGGTGTCCAAAAGTCTCAGCCTGACGTTATCGATAGCTGCCCAGTTGGCATTTGTCGAGGTTACCTTAAAGCCTATTTTGGTAACCCCTTGCAGCACGGTAAAAGTCAAGTCATAGTTCTTGCTCTCTGTTACGGTTACCTTTTCGTCGTTGGCATAGAGTATTGCACCTGGGCATGATTCAATCTTTCCTGACTGCTGGATATTCTGACATCCGGCTGTCAGCTGATAGGTTCCTGCAGGCAGATACAAGTCCTGACATATCTCTACATTAGGAATCTTACCGCCCGATGCCACCCATCGCTCCATATAGATTCTGCTATGTTTCTGACCGAAATTAGCGTTGGTAACATAGTAAAATCCGTTATTAAACCACCCGGCAAAGCGAGCCTCGAAGTCGGGATTCTCGATGTACGAATTCGTCACGTCTTTATCAGCCTTCAGGCTCAGGGCCATCAACATAAAGACACAAAAGAAAAGATTTTTTTTCATAGTATGGTTTTCAAAAAAAATCGTTATTTCAACTGTTCCAGCGCCCTGCATAATTGGTCGGGACAGGACGTCCGCTTTGTTCCGCAGCGTATGCCATCCAGAAGTTCTATCACCTCGTCTATTTTCTTTCCTTTTACTAACTGGCAGATTCCCTGTAAGTTACCATTGCATCCGCCTAAGAAGTAAACCTGCTGGATGACGTTGTTATCGTCGGCAGTCACGTCTATCAACTGTGAACAGGTGCCTTGTGTCTTGTATTGAACGTGTTTCATAATTTTACTCAGTTTATGTAAGTTACTCTCGTTTTATTCCAAAATGCAGGGCAAAGATACAACTAAGTACGGGAAGAACAAAATTATTGGGATTATTTTCTTAAATAAACGGCCACTTGGAGAAGACAAAAAAGAAAGTAAGGGGACTTCACAGCTCCCTTACCCTCTAAAACTAAACCTTAACTATGAAAAAATCTAATGTAGACACAAAAATCGTGATATTTACCCAAACTGCCAAGAAAAAAATACAGAAATGCGCTAAGATTTACACTTTTTAACTTAATTAAGGTTTTCGAAGAGGTTTTTCTATAGAAAAAAGGGGAAAATGTGGCAAAAAGGTTGTACCTTTGCAGCGCGATAACGCGTTTTCGGTATTAAATGAAGAAATTACTGATTGAAACATACGGCTGCCAGATGAATGTGGCCGACAGTGAAGTCGTGGCAAGCGTTATGGTAATGGCTGGCTACGAGATGACGGATAACATGGATGAGGCAGATGCTGTTTTCCTGAACACTTGTTCTGTTAGAGACAATGCCGAGCAGAAGATTATCAGTCGACTTGAATTCCTTTACAGCTTACAAAAGAAAGGGCGCAAGATTATCATCGGTGTGTTAGGCTGCATGGCTGAACGCGTAAAAGAAGAGCTGATAGAGAGATACCACGCAGATATAGTTGTCGGACCGGATGCTTATATGTCGTTGCCCGACCTGGTTGCTCAGGTGGAGTGCGGACAAAAAGCCATCAATGTGGAACTTTCTACCACAGAGACTTATAAGGACATCGTTCCCCAGCGTATCTGCGGCACGCACATAGGAGGTTTTGTAACCATTATGCGCGGATGCAACAACTTCTGCCACTACTGTATTGTTCCCTACACAAGAGGAAGGGAAAGAAGCAGGGATGTGGAAAGTATTCTCCGCGAATGCCGTGATTTGCGTGACAGAGGATTCAAGGAAGTAACATTGCTGGGACAGAATGTGAACTCGTATCAATTCATAATCGGATTCCCGGAATTGTTGAGGCGCGTGGCACGTGAGGTACCTGAGATGAGGGTAAGGTTTACCACTTCTCATCCTAAGGATATGAGCGACGAGACGCTGCATGTGATTGCCGAGGAGCCGAATATCTGTCATCACATACACCTGCCCGTTCAGAGCGGAAGCGACAGGATTCTAAAGTTGATGAACCGCAAATATACCCGTGAGTGGTATCTGGATTGCGTAGCTGCTATCCGTAGGATTATCCCCGACTGCGCCATCAGCACAGATATCTTCGTGGGATACTGCAGCGAGACGGAAGAGGATCATCAGTTGAGCCTGAGTCTGATGCGTGAATGCCAGTACGACAGTGCCTTTATGTTTAAGTACAGCGAACGTCCAGGCACTTATGCGAGCAAGCATTTACCGGATGATATTTCAGAGGATGTTAAGGTGCGCCGACTGAACGAACTTATTGCCTTGCAGAACGAGCTTTCTGCCGAGAGCAACAAACGTTGTATAGGGAAAGAGTTTGATGTACTTTTGGAAGGCGTAAGCAAAAGAAGCAAAGACCAGTTGTTCGGTCGTACCGGCCAGAACAAAGTGGTCATCGTTGACCGTAACTCTCACCATATAGGCGAAACGGTACGCGTACGGATTACCGAAAGTAGTAGCGCTACGCTGAAGGGAGAGGTTTTGTCAGTTGAAAATTGAAAGTTGAGTTAAGTGGGAAAGAAAAGGAAAACAACGACTTGGAGGGTACTGGCATTTATCAATACCATTATAACCACTATGGTTCTGGTACTGCTGGGATTGGTTCTCTTACTTACACTTACTGCCAATGTGGTAGGTAAGTCTGTAAAAGAGAATCTGGTTGTAACTGTGGTTCTAAGGGAAGACGTTCTTACGGAAGAAGCACAGAAACTGCAGAAGAAACTCCGCACCAAGACTTACGTAAACAGTATAGAGTATATCAGCAAGGAACAGGCACTGAAGGAACATGTAGAGAGTATGGGCATTGATCCGTCTGAGTTCCTCGAGGCCAACCCTTTTCCCATCTCTATGGAGGTGAGCATGAAAGCAGCGTATTCCAACAACGACAGTCTTCTATGGATAGAAAAAGAGCTGGAGGAAACACCGCAAGTGGATGAGGTGGTTTACCAGAAAGACTTGGTGGAGAACCTGAACCGTAACCTCACTTACGCTTCTCTTGTACTGTTGGGCATAGCGGTACTGTTAATTTTCGTTTCGCTAAGCCTCATCTACCTTACTGTCCAACTGATAGTATACAACCACCGCTTCATCATCCACACCATGAAACTGGTGGGTGCCAAGTGGAGCTACATTCGCAGACCTTTCCTGATTAACAGCTTCTGGATAGGATTGATTTCCGCCATTCTGGCCATTGCCATACTTTTTGGCCTGGTTATGTTGGCCGCCAAATACGATGAGGGTATCTTACCCTATGTTACCCGACAGAATATGCTCATTGTTTCTGGCAGTGTGCTGGCTGTGGGGCTGCTTATCACAACAGTTTGTACCTATGTGTCTGTAACACAGCAACTGTATAAGAAATCAAAAAGACTGTATTAGGTCATTGAACATTGAATATTGATAAATAAAATAAAAATGAGTAATTTCGCATTTACAAAGATTAACTACATTCTGTTGGCCATAGGAATGGCAATAGTTATTGTGGGATTTATACTGATGGCTGGCGAAGGAAGCCACGAGGGTGTTTTCAATGCCGACATCTTCAGTGCTCGTCGCATAAAGGTGGCTCCACTGGTAAGTCTGGCTGGATTCATCTTCATCATGGTAGCCATTATGTACAAGTCGAAGGCTGAGAGAAAGGCCATTGAAAAAAGTAAGGAAGCATAAGTATGTCTATTTTTGAAACCATTATCATTGCCATAGTAGAGGGACTCACGGAGTTCTTGCCCGTATCCTCCACCGGCCACATGATTATCACCCAGAACCTGTTGGGGGTAGAGAGTACGCCTTTCGTTAAGGCTTTTACCATCATCATTCAGTTTGGTGCTATCCTATCGGTGGTATGCCTGTACTGGAATCGTTTCTTCCGCTTGAATCACACACCTGCTCCTGCCGGTAGTACCTGGTTGCAGGCATTCCTGTATAAATGGGATTTCTACTGGAAACTGCTGGTGGCTTTCGTTCCTGCTGTCATTATAGGATTCATCGGCAAGATGTCTGGTCTTATAGACCGTTTCCTCGAGAACGTAGAGGTGGTGGCGCTGATGCTGGTATTGGGCGGTATCTTCATGCTCTTCTGCGACCGGCTTTTCAATAAAGGCAGCGAGCAGACGGTCCTTACAGAAAAGCGTGCTTTCGGAATAGGTCTGTTCCAGTGTATAGCCATGATTCCAGGTGTTTCACGTTCTATGGCAACAATAGTAGGCGGTATGGCGCAGAAGCTTACACGCCGGGCCGCAGCTGAATTCTCGTTCTTCCTGGCAGTTCCTACTATGGCCGCGGCTACTGCCTTGGACGTACTGCAGTTGTTCTTCGGGGATGAAGCAGATGCCAGTTGGGCCACGCCCGACAACCTGTTGATGCTGGCATTAGGTTGTGTTGTAGCGTTCGTAGTAGCCCTGTTGGCCATGAAATGGTTTGTGGATTTCCTGACCAAATATGGTTTCAAGGCTTTTGGCGTCTATCGTATTATCGTGGGTGTCATTATCCTGGCCCTCCTTTGGAGTGGTCATTCATTAGTAATGGTTGACTAAATGAACTTTCAGAAAGGGGAAATATTATACTTCGACAAGCCGCTCCACTGGACCAGCTTTAATCTCGTGGCTAAAGTACGTAGTGCTTTGTGTCATAAGATTGGGGTGAGAAAGCTGAAGGTGGGACATGCCGGAACGTTAGATCCTCTGGCAACGGGAGTGGTAACCATTTGCACTGGAAAAGCTACCAAGCGGATTGATGAGTTGCAGGCCCACACCAAGGAATATGTTGCCACACTGCAATTAGGAGCGACGACACCTTCGTACGACCTGGAGACAGGTATTGATGCAACCTTCCCCACAGGTCATATCACGAAGCAGCTGACAGAAGAGATACTGCAGAAGTTCAAGGGAAGAATAGAACAGGTGCCTCCTGCCTTTTCAGCATGCAAGGTGGACGGGCATCGTGCCTACAACTTAGCCCGCAGGGGAAAGGAGGTGCAGCTGAAGGCTAAGACCCTAATCATTGACGAGATAGAGCTACAGAACTTTGATGCAGCGGCTATGCAGATGACTATCAGAGTGGTTTGTAGCAAAGGAACTTACATAAGGGCATTGGCCAGAGATATTGGAGAAACCTTACAAAGCGGCGCCCATCTGATAGCATTACGCAGAACACAAGTGGGAGATATCAGAGTGGAAGACTGCATGAAGATGGAGGATTTCCCCGAATGGCTGGAGAAACAGGAAATAGAAACAGAAACAGAGTCAGATAACGATTAAAGAAATACATTACGTAAAATCTCATGAAGCTATCACAATTCAAGTACAAACTAACTGACGAAAGAATCGCTCAAGAACCTACCCCATTCCGCGACGACTGCCGACTGATGGTGGTACATGCTAAGAGCAAATACATCGAGCATCGCAAAACCTTCCGCGATGTGTTGGATTTCTTTGACGAGAAGGATGTCTTCGTATTCAACGACACAAAAGTGTTTCCCGCCCGTCTATATGGCAATAAGGAAAAGACAGGTGCCAGAATTGAGGTCTTTCTACTAAGAGAGCTTAACCAAGAGATGCGTTTATGGGACGTACTGGTAGATCCCGCCCGTAAAATACGTATCGGCAACAAACTCTATTTTGGCCAGGACGAGTCGATGGTGGCTGAGGTAATAGACAATACCACCAGTCGCGGTCGTACACTCCGATTCCTGTATGACGGACCTCACGAGGAGTTCAAGCGTGCTCTTTTTGCTTTAGGAGAAGCTCCTATTCCCAAGCACATCATCAAACGTCCAACAACACCCGAAGACCTGGAAAATTTCCAATGTATCTTCGCCAAGAACGAGGGTGCCGTAACTGCTCCTACAGCAGGACTCCATTTCTCGCCCCAACTGATGAAGATGATGGAGATAAAAGGTATTGACTTTGCCTTTGTGACCCTTCACTGCGGTCTTGGCAACTTCCGTGAGATAGATGTAGAAGACCTTACCAAGCACAAGATGGACAGCGAAGAGATGCATGTGAACCAGGAAGCCTGTGACATCATCAACGCAGCTAAAGCCGAAGGTCGTAAGGTTGTGGCCGTAGGAACCACTGTGCAAAGAGTACTGGAGTCTGCTGTCAGTGCTGACGGCAAACTGAAGGAGTTTGACGGATGGACTAATAAGTTTATCTTCCCGCCCTACGACTTCACTTTGGCCGATGCCATGATTGCCAACTTCTACCCGCCCTACAGCACTCTGTTGATGCTTACCTGTGCCTACGGCGGATATGACCTGATAATGATGGCATATAAAGAAGCCTTGAAGTTCAACGAGAACGATCCCGAGAACCGTTATCGCTTCGGCACCTACGGAGATGCTATGCTAATCTTACAGGATTAATGCACAAACTGTATATAGGCCTTGGTTCTAACTTAGGCAATAAAGAAGAAATGTTGCACCGAGCCCTTGAACTTATAAATAAGAACATCGGCTCGGTGTTACGTGTCTCGTCATTCATGGAATCAGAACCATGGGGCTTCCAAAGCGAGAATACTTTTCTGAATGCCGCTTGTCTGGTGGAGACTACTCTCACTCCCCTTCAATGCCTAAGGGAAACACAAAAGATTGAACGCCTCCTGGGAAGAACAAAGAAAAGCAAGAACGGAATCTACCACGATCGTCCCATCGACCTGGACCTGCTCCTTTATGACGATTTAAAGATAAACACACCCAAGTTGGTTCTTCCGCACCCTCTTATGCAGGAACGCGACTTTGTGATGATTCCATTGAGGGAAATCCAGGAATAAGAAACGGAAAAACTTTAGCGTAGGAATCTTGCATGTCTTGTATAAAATAATACAGCGACAGCAAATTCTTCGCTCTTCATTCTTCATTCTTCATTTTTTATTCGTATCTTTGCAGCCGAAAAATAAATGTGGATAGATTTGGGCTGCTTGCAACCACAGAAAAAAATGCTAAAACGAGAAACAGAAACATGTTTCTCACGCATTTCTGCCCGATTTCTCTCCCCATACATTATTAATTATATATATAAAATGTATTATGGGATACTTATTTACATCCGAATCTGTTTCTGAAGGCCATCCTGATAAAGTGGCCGATCAAATCAGCGATGCCGTACTGGACAAACTGCTGGCTTTCGACCCCCAGTCGAAGGTTGCCTGCGAGACACTTGTTACAACAGGACAAGTTGTGATGGCCGGCGAGATTAAGACAGAGGCATACGTTGACCTTCAGCGTATTGCCCGTGAAGTGATTAACCGTATTGGCTACACCAAGAGCGAGTATATGTTTGAAGGCAACAGTTGCGGTGTCTTAAGCGCCATCCATGAGCAAAGTGCCGATATCAACAGAGGTGTCGAGCGCTCAAACCCTGAGAATCAGGGAGCCGGTGACCAAGGCATGATGTTTGGCTACGCTACCAACGAGACCGACAACTACATGCCCTTGAGTTTGGATCTTGCACATCGCCTGCTGATGGAATTAGCTGCTATCCGTAAAGAAGGAAAAGTAATGACCTACCTTCGCCCTGACGCCAAAAGTCAGGTAACCATAGAGTACAGCGACGAGGGTATTCCCCAGCACATAGATACCATTGTTATCAGCACCCAGCACGATGAGTTCGATACTGATGAGGCTATGCAGCAGCGTATCGCCAAAGACGTAAAGGAGATTCTGGTTCCCCGTGTGCTGGCAAACATCAAGAACGAGAACATACGCAACCTCTTCAAAAGCCAGATTACCTATCATGTGAATCCGACGGGAAAGTTTGTTATCGGAGGTCCTCACGGAGATACCGGCCTTACAGGAAGAAAAATCATTGTTGATACCTATGGCGGAAAGGGCGCTCACGGAGGAGGTGCCTTCAGCGGCAAAGATCCATCCAAGGTTGACCGTTCTGCAGCATACGCAGCCCGTCATATAGCAAAGAATATGGTTGCAGCGGGTGTGGCGGATGAAATGCTGGTGCAGATAAGCTACGCCATCGGTGTTGCCGAGCCTGTAAGTATCTACGTGGATACCTACGGACGTAGCAAGGTTCCCTTCAGCGACGGAGAGATTGCCCAGAAGATAAAGGAGTTATTCGACCTGCGTCCTTACGCTATCGAGCAGCGTCTGAAACTCCGCAACCCTATCTACGAAGAAACGGCAGCCTACGGGCACATGGGACGCGAACCTAAGATTGTAACCAAGCGTTATGAATCTCTGTATCGCGAGACTAAAGAGGTAACAGTAGAACTCTTCACTTGGGAGAAACTGGATTACGTTCAGAAAATACAGGAAGCATTCGGATTATGCAAGAAGTAAAGCGCATCTGCATCTATTGTTCCAGCAGCACAAAGATAGACGAGTGCTATTTCCGTGATGCACGCAAACTGGGACAACTTATGGCGGCAAAGGGAATAGCCGTTGTGAATGGTGCCGGCAATATGGGACTGATGCAGGCTTCAACAGACGGCTGTCTGGAAGCCGGAGGTCAGGCCATAGGCATCATTCCCTCCTTCATGATAAAAGAAGGGTGGTGCCATCAGGGAATGACGCAGATTATAGAAACACCTGATATGCACATCCGTCAGCAGAAAATGGCAGAGGAAAGCGATGCTGCTATTATCTTGCCTGGCGGGTGCGGCACCTTTGCCGAGATGATGGAGCTCATCACATGGAAGCAGTTGGGGCTCTACCTGAAACCCATTGTCATCCTGAATACCAACGGCTACTATGACTTTATGTTACAGGCATTGCAGCAGGCAGCCGAGAAAAACTTCATGAGGGAGCAGCATACAACTATCTGGTGTGTCGCCCAAACACCCGAGGAAGCACTGAAACTTGTCCTTGAAACTCCCCTTTGGGATACTAGTATACGCCGTTATGCAGCTATATGACAGAGTTCATTTGTGATACAATCAGCACTACCATTGCGAAGGATTCCATTACTAATCCAGCGCTGCAGTTGCCATTCGAGGATATAAGATTCTTCCAAGGAGGACCTTTGCATCCCGAGGTGAAAGTCGGTCAGACAGGTTTTATGGGTACTCCCAGAGCTTACCAGTTGTGGCGCGACGAATGGGTAGTTCTGTTTGTACTGGTCTGTTTTCTGCTTTTAGCACTTATTCAGAAGAGACTCAGGAAACAATTGTCCTCAGAGGCCAAGGAGTTCTTCTTCCCCTCAAAAAATATCACCCGAAAGGATAAATGTGAAAGGAGCTTCGAGCAATTGATGCCCCTTTTATTAGCCTTTATATTAAGCATAATGGCAGGATTAGGTGTATTCATGTACACCCAAAAAGAGTTAGACCTTTTTTTAGGCCAGGTATCACCTTATATGCTTATTGTAATATATATAGGCATTTGGATACTATACTTTGTCTTTAAGAACCTTCTCGCTGCTTTTGTGAATTGGATTTTTTTTGACAAATCAAAACGCGAGTTATGGAGGAAATCCTATTTTTTCCTTTTTACGGCAGAATCTTTACTCTTTTTTTTAGTAATCAGTTCTACCATTTTCCTAAATCTTCCGCTGGCTATTCCGCTATGGATTATCCTTGCTGTAGGGCTTCTGATTAAAATCTTGCATTTATACAAAACTTTTCTTATCTTTTTCCCAAAATTTTATGGCACTTTACATTTAATTGTGTACTTTTGCACCCTTGAAATCATGCCATTAGTGGCAGTTTTCGAAGTACTGATAAGAGTGACAGACGAATTGATAGTAAAATTCTAAGACAATTATATGATAAAGAAGATATTGGTATCACAGCCCAAGCCCTCTTCAGAAAAATCTCCTTATTACGACATTGCCGACCGCATGAATGTGGAGATTGTATTCCGTCCTTTTATTAAGGTTCAAGGTATTTCGCCGAAGGAATTTCGTGCTCAGAAAATTTCCATTTTAGATCATACGGCGGTTGTCTTTACTTCCAGACACGCTATAGACCACTTTTTTACCTTATGTAAGGAAATGCGTGTAGTCATACCGGAAGATATGAAGTATTTCTGCATCACAGAAACTGTTGCACTCTATATTCAGAAATATGTGCAGTATCGCAAGCGCAAGATATTCTTTGGTGAGACAGGAAAGATTGACGATCTGATTCCTTTGATGACAAAGCATAAGAACGAGAAGTATTTTATCCCCATCAGCGATGTTCATACAAGTCAGTTTGGTGAAATGCTCGACTCAAAGAAGCTTTTCCATTCCGAAGGCATCATGTATCGTACCGTAAGCAATGACTTTGCCGCGGACGAGCCTTTTGATTATGATCTGCTTATCTTCTTCAGTCCCAGCGGTGTTCAAGCTCTGCTGAAGAATTTCCCTGATTTCAAGCAGAACGATATCTCCATCGGAACATTTGGCCCTGCTACCGCTAAGGCTGTTCGCGAAGCCGGACTTCGCCTCGACCTTGAGGCTCCCTCACCAGAATACCCGAGCATCACTGCTGCCATTGCTGCATATGTGAAGAAGGTAAATGGAATCGATTAAAGAACGTTTCACGCTACCCAAAGAAGAACGTCTCTGTAGCCATAAGGCACTGGAAGAACTCTTTGAGGGAAGTAACAAATCTTTACTGGCATACCCCATAAGGGCTGTATACCGGCAAACAGAAGAGACAGGAATCCGCATTATGTTTTCTGTCTCTAAACGTTTTTTTAAGCGTGCCGTAAAACGCAATAGAATAAAACGCCAGTTGCGCGAAGCCTACCGCCTTAACAAACATCTTCTACAACCTGCAAGCGGAGGCATGAATATTGCCTTTCTCTGGAACAGCAATGAACTCTTGCCAACAGAAAAGGTAATGGAGAAAATGAAGAACCTGTTAAACAAAATCAATGACTCCGTTGCAGATATTTCGTCCGTTGACTGATTTGCTGGCTAAGATACTGATTCTTCCTATCCGGTTCTATCAGAAGTTCATCTCCCCGCTTACCCCGCCTTCCTGCAGGTTCACACCCACTTGTAGCCAATACGCTATAGAAGCTCTACGCAAACACGGGCCCTTCAAGGGAATGTATCTTGCCATCCGAAGAATTCTGAGATGTCATCCTTGGGGAGGTTCCGGATACGACCCTGTACCATGATGATACCCTATATAAACTTTCATACGCATCATCCCGCCTATGAGAATGAGTTTTCGTTAGGCGGAGAGGAATGCGGCATGGACCGCAGATGGGAATGCCCATTGTCCCAGCAGGAAGCAACCTTCCGTCAGCATGTTGAAGAAAGCGAGCGCAGGGAAAAGCCATTGGTGATTCATTGCGTGAAAACATTGGAGGACATCCTGCGTATTCACAAGGATATGCGCCCCGTTCAACCTTGGATTATGCACGGTTTCAGAGGTAAGCCCATGCAGCTGCAGTCACTCCTGTCGGCAGGAATCTATGTGTCCTTTGGGTTACACTATAACCAAGAGAGCCTTCTTCTTTGCCCCTTGGAGAAGATGTTTCTGGAGACTGACGATGTTGCCGCTCCCATAGAGCCGCTTTATAAAGAGGTTGCACAGCTAAAAGGAATCTCTGTAGAGGCTTTGAAACAGAAAATATGGGAAAATGCAAATAAGTTATTTCCTCATTTGGCGTTTTCCCCACTTATTCGTACCTTTGCAGACAATTAAAAAGAATTTAAACTAAAACAACTAGATAGAATTATGGAATTCAACAAAATTACTGCTGCCGAGGCAGCAGCCCTTATCCAGAACGGACAGACAATTGGTTTAAGTGGTTTCACTCCTGCAGGTGTTCCCAAGTGTACCCCCGCTGAGATCGCAAAGAAAGCCGAGGCAGAGCATGCTGCCGGCCGTCCTTACAAGATTAGCATCTTCACAGGTGCCAGCACAGGTCAGAGTTGCGACGGTGCATTGGCTAACGCACAGGCTATCGACTTCCGTGCTCCTTACACCACCAACCCCGATTTCCGTAAGCATGTAAACCTTAACGAACTGCACTATTCCGACCTTAACCTCTCTAATATGGCCACCCAGATCCGTCAGGGTTATCTTGGTGACGTCGACTGGGCTATCATCGAGGCTTGCGCCATCGAGAAGGTAGGTAATAAGTGTCACATCTACCTGACCGCAGCAGGCGGTATCAGTCCTACCATTTGCCGTTTGGCTAAGAACGGTATCATTATCGAGCTGAATGCTTTCCATAGCCCAGACAGCAAGGGAATCCATGATGTTTACGAGATTGAGGATCACCCCTTCCGTAAACCTATTAATATCTGCAAGGCCAGTGACCGCATCGGTAAACCTTATGTAGAAGTAGATGCCGACCGCATTATCGGTGTAGTGGAATGCGATGTTCCCGATGAGGCTCGTGCCTTTAAGGATCCAGACCCCATCACAACTCAGATTGGTCAGAACGTTGCCGACTTCCTGCTGCACAACCTGAAGGCCGGCCTCATTCCCAAGAGCTTCCTCAACCTGCAGAGTGGTGTAGGCAGTGGTGCCAATGCCGTTTTGGGTGCCCTGGGTCAATGTCCCGAAGTTCCCGACTTCCACATCTATACCGAGGTTCTTCAGGATGCTCCTGTCGGTCTGATGAAGCAAGGCCGCGTATTGAGCGCTTCCGCTTGCTCTCTGACCGTGACTAACGAGTGTCTGAAGGATATTTACGCCAACATGGACTTCTTCAAGGATAAGTTGGTTCTGCGTCCCTCCGAGATCAGTAACTGCCCCGAGGTTATTGCCCGTATCGGTGTATGCGCTCTGAACACAGCTATCGAGTGCGACCTCTACGGTCATGTTAACTCTACCAAGATTTGCGGTACCAAGATGATGAACGGTATTGGCGGTTCTGCTGACTTCACCACATCTGCTTACCTCTCTATCTTCACTTGTGGTTCAACTACTAAGGGAGGCGCCATCTCCAGCATCGTACCCTTCGCCAGTCATATCGACCACACCAACCACTTCATCGATGCAGTCATCACAGAGTATGGTGTAGCCGACCTCCGTCACAAGAGCGACATGCAGAAGGCAGAAGAGCTTATCAAGGTAGCACATCCCGACTACCGTCCTATGCTTCAGGATTACCTCAAGTATGCTAGCAAGCGTGGCGGTCATACCCATCATGAGTTGGCAGCAGCCTTCGCTATGCACGACACATTCCTGCGCAAGGGCGATATGCGTCTGACAGACCTTGCAGAATACATCAAATAATCACAAATAAACATATATAAATAAGAATAGGCTGGGCATTCACCCAGCCTATTCTTGTTTGCCGTTCATAGGTTTCTCTGTTCATTGGTAGTTTATTGATGAAAACTATGATTATCAGCCCCCCCATAACTTACTCAATTTTTACTCAGTCCCCACTCAGTTTCCTTTTAGTCCTTATTCAATTCATACTCCTTTCTATCTCCAATATATCTCCAATTATATAAATTGGAGAGAAACTGGAGATGTATTGGAGATATATTGGAGATATGATGGAAAAAGACATGAGCAAATATGTAGGTAATATTGTAGTGTACATTTTGTGTTGACAGTTTGATTAAAGAAAGAAAATCGTAATATCGTGGTGATTTAGTTAAATTATGATAAAGAAAGAGGTGAAACCGGATTTCATCTCTTCCTTCCTTTGTATAACAGTTTCTACAGCGACTTACTTAATCATCACCTTTCTGGTAGTTCCATCACCCATGCGGATGATGTTGATACCCTTCTGTAGAGAGCAGACCAGAGAAGGCATAATCACGCTATTCTCCCCACACCGGGACTTCTTGTTCCTTGTTATTTTTGTGGGAGATGGACTTAATTCTGAACGCGCACAGGGCGGACACTACGACCGAGGAAGCGGGCGTCATAGCTCCAGTCGACGTAGTCCGAGCCGTTTAACAGGCCGAAGTACAGGCCGTACGCTTCGTGGGACCAGTCCGTAGTGAGCGAACGCGACCAATAGGCGCCGAAGCTGCCTGCGTAGCGGGGACTCGTGTCGTTGCGGTAGCCCGTAGCGGGCAGGAAAATGCTGTTGCCATTGCTCTTACTCGTTATCTTGCAGCCGTTAACACCGTTCTGTGTCGTCCAAGTCGTTGTTGTGTAGTTGCTGTTATACAATTCCTCCAACTGATCCGGGCTCGGCATCTGCCAGGCACTGCCCCAGTTCACTGTCGCGGCATCATCCTCGGGTTCAAGCTCCGTTTTGTTGTCCACCCTCCCATAATTGCTGCTCGTGCAGTACTTCGTCATTGTAGTGCTTGAGCCGTTGCACCACTTGTAGGTGCTCCAGCTATAATTGCTCTTCGCTGTGGTCTCACCCCAGGCGAAGTAGTCACCGTAATACTCTGGACTGCTCGCACCTACGTTGCAAGTCGCCCACAAGGTGCCGCTCGGCAATCCGAGGTCAACATACTCATGAGGTTTGAATCTCTTCACTGCACCATAGTGTGGAACATTGTCAATAAGGACATAGGCACGGTAGCTGATGATGCCAAAGCCTGGATTTGCAAGCTGGACGGTGTAGTTGTTCTCGTCATCCACCTCGTTGGAGGTGACAGTATTATCATTGATGGTGGGAAGCTCTGTCTTGCCGTAGCATACACCAAGGACAAGAGTGCTGTATGCTCCGCCGCCTATGGTGAGGCGCGAAGTCACAGTCAGCGTCGCCTCATCAATGGTACCTGTCTCCACGACATTGTCGTCGAGGGTTCGGAAGGTGTGTGCTGAGCCATAGCGCGTCTGGCCGTCAACAATGGCATAGGGACGGTAGTAGTAGGAAGTTCCGCCCAAGAGCTGGCGCAGCTGCAGGGTGAAACTGCCAGAGGATGCCTGCAGGGTATTGTCGTTCGTCGTGGGCTCTACGCTCGTACCGTAGCAGATGCCGTAGGTGAGTGTGGAATAGCTCCACTGCACATTCACGCTGCCTGACACCTTAGCGCTGAAGCAGGTAATAGCCGTTGCCTCGCCTGTCGTAAAGTTCACGCTGATGCCTTGGGTCGTGAAGGATTTCACTTTGCCATAGAACCAGAGTCCGCTCTGATAGACAAAGGAGCGGTAGTAGTAGGTGGTTTCGGACAGCAGGTTGCCAATTTTCTTGGTGTATCTGCCGTCGGTTGCCACGCTATTGACACTGACATCGACCTGTGTGCCGTTGCTCCTGCTGGGCGTTCCCTCTTGGCAGTAAATGAAGCCCACGCGAAGGTCGGTGGAAAAGTTGTCGCGGATGCTGGTGGCATAGCCTACCAAGGTGGCCGACTTGTTGGTGACATCGATGGCATCGCCCGTCACCGATGGGTCTGTGCCTGGGTCTGTGCCCGGGTTGTCAACTTCAACGAATGTGATGCTGTCCAACTGCATGGCATCGAACTCGACGGTTTGTTTGCCCGTCATGTGAACCACCATCTTCTGTGCCCCTGCCGTCAACGAGAAGAGCAACAGTGTAAAAGAAAAGAAATGTTTTCGCATAAAAATTATTTATTTTTTTTATGTGTACAATTTGTTCGTTCTTTGCCACAAAAATACGAAGAGAATCCGAAACAGCAAAAAGTTTCATGGAAAAAGTGCTTCTGGGGGCTTTCATTTACTCCGACCTGACTGTCAGTCAGGCCGAACTAAACGGACAGTCAACTCCGGGCTGACTGTGTGCACCTAAGGAACACTAAAGGAGGACTTCCAGAGCCTACACTTGCACAATCCTTGGGGCTACATGTATAGACTCCAGGGCACAACACGTGCAGACTCCCGAGGCTGCAAATGTTATATCCTAGCATAGCAACACGCCGTTTCTCTGACAATGATATGGCCTTTCTCTCTCAACGGAATATAAACACAGGCAAAAGAACCCTGGGATTACCGCCGGATTACCGCTAGATTACCTCTAGGTTCAAAACCAACGGGGTAAATGCTCGTTTTATAGGTAGCGGATGAACTGTGCAATATGAACTGTCCCTCATCACTTTCTTTCCTTCCAGAAGCTGGGCATGAAGAGGAAAAGGATGGTGAAGATTTCCAGACGGCCGATGAGCATATAGGCACTCATGAGCCATTTGCCTGCTGCCGGTACATGGGCAAAGTTGCTGGCGGGTCCTGTGCTTCCTGTGGCGGGACCTACATTACTTAGCATACTTATACTACTGCCGAGAGCTGTATCTACATCAGCTCCCAAAAGACTGTAGCAGAGCATAGCTATCACCACCAATATAATATAAAGGAAGATAAAGGCCAAGGCGCTTCGTACTCTGTCGTCGGGAACAATATGACCATTGATTCTGACACCGATTACGGCTCTGGGGTGCAGCAGAAGGACAAACTCCTTAAGCACACTCTTGGCACAGACAAGAATTCTTACCACCTTGATACCGCCGGCCGTACTTCCAGCACAGGCTCCTATGGCCATAATAACAACAGTCGGCATCCAAAACGAGGCGCCCCAGGCTACGTAGTCGAACTTCTGGGCAGCAAAGCCGGTACTGGTCATTACACTACTTACGTGGAAGAGCGACGAACGGAAAGTTTCCTCGAATCCAACTGGCAATGTGCCGTCAGCACTTTCCGGTATGGGAGCAAAATAGAACAGCAGCATGAAGACGACAACGGCGATACCTATCAGCGTAAAGAACATGCGGAACTCCTCGTTCTTAAAAAGGGCATTGCTACGCTTGATACTCAGGTAATAATAAAGGGAGAAGTTGACGCTGCTGATCAGCATGAAAAAACTGGCCACATATTCGATATACGAGCTATGGAAGTAGGCCATACTCTGGGTATGGGTGCTGAATCCGCCTGTAGCAATAGTTGTAAAAGAATGACAGACGGCATCGTACAGATTCATGGGACCGACCCAATACATAAAAGCGCACGCAGAGGTCAGGAAGATATAGATTAGCAGTATACGCCGGGCTGTTGCCCCGATCTTGGGCCTCAATTTGTCCAAACTCAGGCCCGTAACCTCTGCAGAGTACATATTGCTGTTACGGAATTCATAAACAGGAATCAGGGCAAAGGAGAATACAACGATTCCCAAACCACCTATCCATTGTGTAATGGCTCGCCAGAAGAGCAGGGAACGAGGCAGAACATCTATCTCGCTGATACATGTGGCCCCCGTTGTGGTAAAACCGCTCATGGTCTCGAAGAAAGCGCTGGACAGATTCATCTCTGCAATAAGAAGGAACGGCACCATTCCTATCAAAGAGAAAATGACCCAGGAGAGAGCTACCACCAGGAAACTATCGGAACGGGTAAAGCGAGCCGCCTGTTCACGCTCACCCATAAACTTGAAGAAGGAACCTAGCACAAAAGCAAAGGCAGCTGTTCCCAGGAAAACTTTCCAACAGGGCTCACCGTAAACAAGTGCCACCACGAAAGAAAGCCCCAAAAAAAGGCTCTCCATCATGATAAGTATGCCAAGGATGCTCTTTTTCATTTTTTTTGGGTTGACGAGTTGACGGGTTGTTTGCTAATCCCTAATCCCCTAATCCTCTAATCCCTAATCTTTATCTAACGCATGCTTAGGGTAATCGATGGTATAGTGCAATCCTCGACTCTCCTTACGCTCGATAGCCTGACGGGTTATCAGATAGCCCACATTTATCATATTACGGAGCTCGCAAATATCTCTTGTAGGTTTCACGCGCTTAAAGAGGTGCTCAGTCTCCTCGTACAGCAAATCCAGACGCTCCCAAGCTCTGTGCAGACGCAAATCGCTGCGGACAATACCCACATAGGTGCTCATAATCTGGTTTACCTCCTTAACATCCTGAGCGATGAGGACCTTCTCCTCGTTGGTCATCGTGCCCTCATCGTTCCATTCAGGAACTTTGTCGTTAAAATCATAGCTGTCTATGCACTCCAACGAATGCTTCGCTGCTGCTGCAGCATAGACAACGGCCTCGATAAGCGAGTTGCTGGCTAAACGGTTTCCTCCGTGCAAACCGGTACAAGAACATTCTCCCACGGCATACAAACGCCTAATGCTGCTCTGTCCGTCCAAATCCACCTTGATACCACCACACATATAATGAGCACTGGGAGCTACGGGAATATACTGCTTGGTTATGTCTATTCCTATGCTTAGACACTTGGCATAGATGTTGGGGAAGTGATGCTTGGTCTCTTCTGCATCCTTATGTGTAACATCCAGACAGACATGGTCAAGACCATGAATCTTCATCTCGCGGTCTATGGCACGGGCTACGATGTCACGTGGAGCCAGGCTCAGGCGCTCGTCATACTTCTGCATGAACTCCTCGCCGTTAGGCAGGCGAAGGATGCCGCCATAGCCACGCATAGCTTCTGTTATCAAGTAGGCAGGATGGGTCTCTTTGGGATTATAAAGAACAGTAGGATGGAACTGTACAAACTCCATATCCTTCACTTTTCCCTTGGCACGATAGACCATAGCGATACCATCGCCTGTGGCTATGTTAGGATTAGAGGTAGTGGCATAGATTGCGCCGGTTCCACCTGTTGCCATAAGAGTTACCCTGGACAGATAGGTGTCCACCTTTCCCGTTTCGGGATTCAACACATATGCACCATAGCATTCAATGTCAGGGGTACGTCGGGTTACACGTATGCCCAAATGATGCTGAGTGATAATCTCAACCGCAAAATGATTTTCGAGAATCTCTATATTGGGATTCTTCCTGACGGCTTCCATAAGGCCACGCTGAATCTCAGCTCCTGTATCATCTGCATGGTGCAAGATGCGGAACTCTGAATGTCCGCCTTCGCGATGAAGGTCAAAGTCGCCTTTCTCGTTCTTGTCGAAATTCACACCCCACTTTACCAGTTCCCTGATACCCTCAGGGCCGTTCTTCACCACCTGCTCTACAGCAGCAGGGTCGCTGATGTAGTCGCCGGCAATCATGGTATCTTCTATATGCTTCTCGAAGTTATCTACCAACAGATTGGTGACAGAAGCTATACCACCCTGTGCCTTTGCTGTATTTGCCTCTTCCAATGAAGTCTTGCAAATTAAAGCCACTTTGCCTTTTCCTGCATCAGCTACCTTCAGTGCGTAGCTCATTCCGGCCACACCACTGCCAATAATTAGAAAATCGAATTTTCGTATCATGATATCCTGCCTAATTTAAAGCCATTTCTGATGCAAAAATACTCAAAAAGTTGTATAGTTGTTCTTTTTCCCGTTTTTTTCTTTATCTTTGCACTGATAAACCGCAATATATATTATGGTTTTAGGCCTTAAAACATATAAGAATCTTCTTCTGGCTGCATTTCTGCTCTTCTTATGCAGCTGCGGCTCACGTCGCCCGGCCCAATATTCTTATAACAGCCCCACCCATATAACAGAAAACGCAAAGGTGGAATTTCCCACACCTGTTGTTGTTTCAGAAGTGGTAGCACCAGCTACCTGGAGGGACACCATACAAGCCAGATTAGACTCTCTATCCCAACAGCCGCTTTTCGAGACTACCCAGTTGGGTCTTTACGTTTTCGACCTTACAGAGAACCTTCCACTCTATGAATTGAATAAAACCCAGCGCATGCGCCCGGCTTCCATAGAGAAACTAATCACCAGCATCAGTAGCCTGCATTATCTGGGCGGAGACTTTCTGTTCAAGACAGATTTGCGGATAAAGGGAAACATTGCTAACGGAGTGCTACAAGGAGATGTGTACGTTGTGGGAGGCATGGACCCCCTCTTGTCTGTTTCCGACTTGAATAATATGGCTGCTGCACTACGCAAGGAAGGCATCAGCAGTATTTCAGGAAATATGTATACCGACCTGAGCATGAAGGACGACCTTCCCTATGGATGGGGATGGTGCTGGGATGATGACTATGGCCCACTCTCTGCCCTGATGGTTAATGCCAAGGATAATTTCAATAGCGACTGGAACAAGGCACTTACTAGAGCTGGCATTAAACGTAGCAAGCCGGGGATCAAGCAACAGCAGGCTCCTGCCGACAGCAAGTCGGTTCTTTGTACAACCCACACCATCGACGAGGTGTTGGAACCAATTCTCAAAGACAGCCATAATATTTTCGCAGAATGTCTTTTCTATCAGTTGGCTGCCTATTCGGGAGAAAAGAAAGCAGGAAGGAAACAAGCCGCCAGGATTATCTGCGGTCTGATCGAAGAAATGGGATTAGATTCCGACAGTTATCAGATTGCCGACGGCAGTGGGCTCTCTCTCTATAATTATGTATCACCGGAGTTGTTGGTGCGTTTCCTGAACTTCGCTTTTAGCAAGCCCGAGATATACACTCATCTTTATCCCGCACTACCAGTTGCGGGAGTTGACGGTACACTGAGCAAACGCATGTTAGATACGCCTGCGTACAACAACGTACATGCCAAAACGGGGACGGTAACTGGTATTTCCTCACTGGCGGGCTATCTTACAGCCAGAAACGGACACATCCTGTCGTTTTGTATAATGAATCAGGGTGTAAGCCAAGGCCGGTTGGGAAGAGATTTCCAGGATGAAGTCTGCATTGCGCTATGCCAATAGACTCTTTTTAACATTATTAATATTAAATCTGTTTAATATGAAGAAGATTTTTAGTTTAATCCTTGCTTTAGCACTCTGCACAGGCAATGCTATGGCATTCGAGTTTGACAATGAGCCAGAAGCTGGTTTGAGTTTTATGGGTATTTTTGGAATGAACATTTCCAAGCTTCAGAACCATGCTGTTGTTGACAAGGCTAAGGCTGGTGCAACCATGGGAGTCAGAGCAGATTACATGCTCCCCAAGGCACACGGCGCCTACATTACTGCTGGAGTAGATTGGACCATGAAGGGTGGTAAGTGTAATGATTTATTTACGATAGTAGGTCCCGACACTTACGAAGAGTCCATCAAGGATGCCCTTCATTATTTCGAAGTCCCCATTCGCGTAGGTTTCCGCTACAACCTGTGGGAGAACTTGGGCTTCTACGGAGAAATCGGTCCCTACTTTGCCGTAGGTGTCGGTGGTAAACACAAGACGAGCCTGGACGGCGACGGTGCAGCCATCAGAATGTTTGAGGACGAAAATACGTATGCTATTTTCAAGGACTATGGCTATCCATACGATAACTTCCAGCGCTGGGATGCCGGTATCGGTTTCCGCATCGGTGCTGAATACGAGGAGCACTACAATCTGATGATTGGCTGCGACTGGGGTTTGGCCGACATCTATCGTACCAGCCTTCGTGACGCTGTTCGCGACCAGACCGGCGTAACATTGCCTAAGGTAAAGAACTTCAACTTCAGTATTACCGTTGGCTACCGATTCTAAGGTACATTATTTATTTAATGATAACGATGCGGGTGACAATAGCTTTGTTGCCCGCATTGTCGTTTGCTACCACATGATAGATGCCGGAGGCCACACGCTTACCCACCATGTTGCAACCGTTCCAGGTAACAAGTCCACCTGATGAAATGCCGCTCCAAACCAACTGACCGCTGGAACTCAGGATTTTCACCTCAGCATCCATCGTCAATCCCTTTATCGCTATAGGACCTGTGTAATCCGATTTGACAGGATTCGGATATACCAAGACATCATCCTTCACCAAATCGTCTGCAGCTTCTATGGCATCACTCATATAACTGCACAAGCCTTTTTCTGTTCCAATAGCTACCTCACCCGTTATAGGATTAACGGCAATATCCTGGATGGCATCGCTCAACAAGGGAGAATCTGCTGTGGTGAAATGGTGGATTGTCTCCTGTCCGTCGGCAGAAATCAGGAATACGCCATTGGTCTGCGTACCTATCCATTTTCTGTTAGCTCCGTCAACAGTAATGCATGTTACAGGCAAACCACTCAGCAGATAATCGGCCAGTCCGCTTCCGTCGTTGCGGTTAACCTTGACTTGGGTAAATTGGAAATTCTTATCGAATATGGTAGTCGGGTCGTCAATCACGAAAAGACCTAATATGGTACCAATCCAAATCCTTCCTTCCAAGTCCTCGCATATTCCATAGAACTCATCCGGTGTGTAAACCGTTCCATCCTGATTGGTAATTTCCTGATGCAAGACACTCTTGTCGTCTTTACTATTACCAAGCGTTCCGTTGGTGTCTATACAGCAAATACCCCTCTTGTCCATTCGCCGGCTGGTCACGAAAATCAAGCCTGAACTATGCAACAAGATATTATCGCAGAGCGAAGCACTCTCTATGGGTTCACAATAGACTGATTCCCACTTACCATTAGGCCTCATCATACGGACAATAGTATCATTCTGGGAACTCAACATCCACAGGTTGCCTTCTATATCATACGTCAAACCCGAACAAGATACATAATTCATGTAAAATTTACTCATGGGAAGAACACTTTTCAGCGGACTGTTGTCATTATTATAGAACTTGACAAATTTTCCGTCTTTGTACTCGAAAAGTCCGTTTCTGTGCAGAGAGGCAAAATGATGTGTGGGATCGTTCGGGTCCTGAACAAGATTTGTAGTGTTAGCCAGATTAATCCTGCTGTACTTTTCCGGAATATCCGTCATCTCCTCAAAGTTCGTCCATCGATCGTCTTCGAAATACATGGACGTTGGCTTATTAAAGATACCCTGATACGTATTAATACCTCCGGCCACAAGCAGACGGTTGTCTATCCATTGCAACTTATAAGAAAGGTTTCGGACAGGGCTGTTGGGGATAATGGAGGAAACAGTTACCTGTAACTGCTTATCATCTATCTTGTAGCCCTGAAGTCCTTTGTACTGGTCGCTTACCCAATATGTGCCGCCCAAGTAGGTTACGTCGCTCCATGTATTGTCTTCCTTGATAACAGTATAGTTAGGTAGTGTTGACGCATAGCGGATGGTATCGGCTTTTCCCCAAATAAGCTGATCGTTTGTTTCGCACAGGAAATCGACAGTACTTTTGTCCTTGCAGACTTTTTCTATGGTATAAGCCCGCTGAGGGTCTATCTGATAAAGAGTATCAAGGCGCACACCTACCAACTGGTCGCCGTGGAACAAGAGGCGGCTCCAATCCTGGAAGCCATGGTGCCTTTTCCAATTAGCGGCATCTTGCAGATTATCTGTTCTGCTACATCTGAACAAACCGGAAGTAGTAGCCAGATAAATATTATCTGCGTTAACTGCAATGCTTTTGGCATCGAAACCTAAGCGGTAGGTATTACGGAAGACGCCTTCCTTCAGGTCCACTTCCACAAATCCGAACCCCGTAGTCAGGTAGGCCATAGAGCCATAGATACACATACCGCTTATCTCCTTTCCGAAAAGAGACTTATCCTTCAGGGCCGAAAGATTCTGAACATTATCGTCGGCATCCAGCAGGTCGATATTACTGTTGGAATAAATCAGGATAATCTTTTTTGCCTCCTGACTATAACCTATGTCAACAATGTCCACATCGTTCAGCACACCCAGGTTGTCGTATGTCCTAACCTCAGTATCCTCTGTATTGTACGAGAAAAGGTCACCATTTGCCACTGTATAGATAGTTTTTCCCATAGCCACACACTTTTGTGCATTGTGGTAACTGGGGTAAACTTTCCACGAACCTATTTGAGTTGCCTGCAGAGTAGCACAGACAACGAAGAACAACAATATTGTCAGGAATGATGACTTCTTCATATACGAGCAATACTTTATGATTAATTACTTTTCAAAAATTCAACCAGTTTCATAATAGCCCTGCCTCTGTGGCTGATAGCATTCTTGTCCTCAGCCGGCATTTGGGCGAATGCCAGTCCGTCTGCCTCTATAGGAGCAAAGACGGGGTCGTAGCCAAAGCCTCCCTCGCCAACCTTCTGCCTTAGAATATTGCCTTCTACGATACCTTCAAAAAGGTGCTCCTCACCGTTTTGCACTAAGGCGACAACCGTGCGGAAACGGGCACTACGGTCTTCTGCCTCTTCCAGTTTATCTAACAGGCATTGGATATTTGCATCTGCATCATGACTCTCTCCATAACCGTTCATTGCGCCAAACCGTGCCGTATATACACCTGGCCCCCCTTTGAGGGCTGTAACCTCCAACCCCGTATCATCAGCAAAACAATCAACGCCATAATGGTCGTGAACATAACGGGCCTTCTGTAGGGCATTACCCTCCAGCGTATCTGCCGTCTCCGGGATATCCTCATTACAACCTATTTCTGCCAATCCTCTGACCAGAAACTCGTCACCCAATATCTGTCTTACCTCCTCCAACTTATGGGTATTGTTGGTGGCCATTATTATTTCCCTCATTTCTTTATCTTATCAAATCCCTCACCAAAGACACCCTCTACGTTACCCATCGAAACGAAGGCTTTCGGGTCTATCTGCCTGATAAGGGCGAAAAGAGCACGGCTTTCTATTTTCTTTGCCAGGATAAGCAGGACATGGCGTTTCTCCCTGCTGTAGAAACCTTCGCCATAGAGGACGGTAACACCACGTTCTATCTTCTTGTTCACCTGCGTAGCAATCTCCTCGTACTTGTCACTGACAATGATAAACTGCACGCTCTGTCTAAGTCCGTTGGTAACATAATCCAGGAAAAACATAGACATAAGCATGGTCAGGTAACCTACCACCATTGTCTCCAGATTACGGAAGACAAAGTAGCTGCTGCCAATTATGGCAAGGTCTATGCAGAGCATCAGTCGGCCCAGAGAGATGTTCCAATACTTGTTGATGCTGCTGGCAATGATGTCTATACCTCCTGTGCTGCCGCCCGATAGGAATACCAGTGCCAAGCCCAAACCCTCCATAAGGGCGCCTATCACGCAGGCCATGAATTTCTGATCGCCCACAATATGCAGCAGGTGTTCATGTCCTTGTGCATCTACAGTAGTTATTGCTTGCTGAAATATATTTATCAAAAAGGAGATAATAAAGATGGCTACAACCGTTTTCAGACTGTACCTCCATCCCATCACCTTTAATCCCAATAATATCAGGAACACATTCATACCCAGATATGTTATACTGGGCGGGAAACCGAGGGTGTAATAGATAATAGTGGAGATTCCGTTCATACCACCACTGATAAGCTGGTATGGAAGTAAGAAACATACGTAGCTTATAACATATATGACGATGCCCAGCAAGAAAAGCATATTGCTCTTGCACATCTCCCAGATATCTGCTTTTGTCAGTTTTGCTGTCATGCCTTAATAGCTTTAAATCCGTTACCATACACACCCTCTGATCTGCTTTGCGAAACGAAAGCGGCAGGGTCTGTTTCCTGTATCATTCTCAGGATTTGTACTGATTCGCGTTTATGGACAATGGTAATAAGGACTTTTATCTCTTGGTGGCTATAGTAGCCTTCACCATTCATAGACGTCACGCTGTGACAGGTCTCTGTTATGATACGCTGGCTTATCTCGTTAGGCTTATTGGTGAAGATGATAAACTGGACATCCTGTCGTGCGCTGTTGATAAGCATATCCAACACATAAGTATAGACGGCCAGTGTGACATAGCCGAATACTACCATACGCCAGTCGTGGAAGATTGGCCAACAGGAGCCGATTACCAGAAAGTCGAGATATAACAGGGCACGACCAAAGGAAATATTCCTGTACTTATTCACCAATGCTGCTATGATATCCCAGCCTCCTGTACTTCCGCCCGACAGGAATACGATGCCAAGGCCCAGACCGTTTAAAACAGCTCCCAGGACACAAGCCATAGAGTCTTGTCCTTCACCCAGTATCTGTATCAGGTTACCGGCATCGTCTGTCATCATCTGCTGTCCCATTTCCAAGAAGAAAGAGAGAGCAACAGCAGCGTATGCCGATTTGCTTACAAACTTCCAACCCAAAGGCTTGAAGGCTATAAGAAGCAAGATGGCATTCGAGATAAGCACAGCGGCTGCTATGGGGAATTTCGTCAGGTAATAAACGATGGCGAACATACCCGTCATACCACCTGTGGTAATATGGTAGGGCAGCAGAAAGGCGGCCCATCCAAGAGCATAGACAGCCATTCCCAGATTCATGGCAAAGAAGTCCTTTACAAACTCCCATAACCTACGATAGTTCACCTTTGGCATAGCATTATCAGGCTTGAGGCTTTATTACAATATTTACTATTCGACCGGGGATGGCAATGGTCTTTACGATCTGCATACCATCCAGATACTTCTGGGCATCAGGAGCAGCAGTTGCCATCTGTACCATCTGATCTGGCGTTGCATCAGCAGGGAAGTCCATAGCAAAGCGGACCTTACCGTTGAACTGGACACCCAACTTCACGCTGCTTTCCACCAGATATTTCTCGTCGAAGGCAGGCCATTGGGCATCGCATACGCTGGTCTTATAACCCAGAGCTTCCCATAATTCTTCTGCAATATGAGGTGCAAAAGGAGCAATCAGCACGGGCAACTGAGCCAAGACCTGCTTACTGCGACACTTCTGACTGGACAACTCATTTACAGCTACCATGAAGGCAGAGATACTGGTATTGTAAGAAAACTCTTCAATATCGGAGGATACCTTCTTGATGAGTTTATGCAGCGTCTTCATATTGTCGGCTGTAGCCTCAGAATCATCTGCTGTCAGGTTGCCGTCCTTGTCCCAATACAGACTCCAGAACTTCTTCAGGAAACGGAAACATCCGTCGATACCGGCAACGTCCCAAGGTTTAGACTGCTCGATGGGACCCAGGAACATCTCGTACAGACGTAATGTGTCGGCACCATAGTTCTCGCAGATATCATCGGGATTAACGACATTGTACTTCGACTTGGACATCTTCTCGATAGCCTGGCTGACGATATACTGACCGTTCCGGTTCAGAATAAACTCTGCCTCGCGGAACTCAGGTGTCCACTCGCGAATCTTCTCTACATTCAGCACATTGCCGTTAACCATGCTGATGTCGGCATATACAGGGTCACACTCTGTGTTCAGGTAGTAGTAGAAATTCTTCTTCCGGGCATCATCGTAACGCTCTTCCAGGAGGTCGAAACTGACAAACATCTTGGTGCCACGCATACGGTAAACGAAGCTGGACCATCCCTGAATCATACCTTGGTTGATGAGCTTCTGGAAGGGCTCTTCCTTCTTGCTTACACCCAGGTCGAAGAGGAACTTGTTCCAGAAACGACTGTAAATAAGATGCCCCGTAGCATGCTCGCTACCACCCACGTAGAGATCAACATTCTGCCAATAAGAAGCAGCCTTTTCGCTCACCAGAGCCTTATCGTCGTGGGGATCCATATAGCGCAGATAGTAAGCGCTGGAACCGGCAAAACCTGGCATTGTATAGAGCTCGATGGGGAATACTGTCTTATTGTCGATTGCGGAACAATCAACCACACACTTCTTCTGTTCGTCCCAAGCCCATACCTTTGCATTGCCCAAGGGAGGCTCGCCTGTCTCAGTAGGCAGGAACTTATCTACCTGAGGCAGTTCGATGGGCAGGCACTCCTCGGGAATCATGGTTGGAACACCATTCTTATAATATACGGGGAAGGGTTCGCCCCAATAGCGCTGACGACTGAAGATTGCGTCGCGCAGACGATAGTTCACCTTCACGCGTCCCAACTTATGGGCTTTCACGAAGCGTTTGGTCTCTGCGATAGCCTCTTTAATGGTCTTACCGTTCAGGATGAGGCGTTCTCCGTCGTAAGCAACACTCTTATCCTCGCTAACGGGAGAGTTCATCACGATACCTTCCTTGGCATCATAGCTTTCCTCGCTCACATCAGCACCTTCTACCAAGGGGATGATGGGCAGATGGAAATGCTTGGCAAATGCATAGTCGCGGCTATCATGAGCAGGAACTGCCATAATAGCGCCTGTTCCATAGCCTGCCAAAACATATTCTGCCACATAGATAGGACATTTGTCACCTGTGATGGGGTTGATACCATAAGCACCGGAGAACACACCCGTTACGGTATGGTCTATCATACGCTCACGCTCGGTACGACTCTTTACATATTTGATGTATTCGTCAACGGCAGTACGCTGCTCGGCAGTAGTAACCTTATCAACTAACTCGCTTTCTGGAGCCAGGACGAAGAACGTTACACCAAACATTGTATCAGCACGAGTGGTAAAGATCGTGAAACGGCCGCTCTCCGACTCCTCCGAAAGGGAGAGAACGTATGGAATTTCAACTTCTGTACCTTCGCTACGACCAATCCAGTTCTTCTGTGTCTCCTTGATACTCTCGCTCCACTGGATGGTTTCCAAGCCGTCCAGCAGACGCTGGCTGTAGGCGCTTACACGCAGGCACCACTGGCGCATCTTCTTCTGCTCTACAGGATAACCGCCACGCTCGCTTACACCGTTCACAACCTCATCGTTGGCCAAAACGGTACCCAGCGCAGGACACCAGTTTACCATTGTCTCGCCCATAAAGGCCAGACGATAGTTCATCAGCACATCGCTCTGCTTCTTCTTATCCCAACTGTTCCACTCGTCAGCCGAGAAACTCAGTTCTTCGCCCTGTGCAATATTATAGGTTTCCAAACCCTCTGTTCCGTTCTTCTCGAAGTAAGCTACCAGTTCCTCAATGGGTCGTGCTTTGCCAGCGGTCTCCCCTTCGCTCACGGGAGAGGGGGTTAGGGGAGTGAGGCTATAGAAACTCTTAAACATCTTCTGGAAGGCCCACTGAGTCCACTTATAGTAATCGGGCGTACAGGTACGAACCTCGCGGTCCCAGTCGAAGCTGAAACCTATCTTATCCAACTGCTCGCGGTAGCGGTCGATATTCTGGAATGTGGTCTTCTCGGGGTGTTGTCCCGTCTTGATAGCATATTGCTCTGCGGGCAGTCCGTAAGCATCGTAGCCCATGGGGTTCAGTACATTAAAGCCCTGCAGACGCTTGTAGCGAGCATATATATCACTGGCGATGTAGCCTAAGGGGTGACCAACGTGCAATCCTGCACCGCTGGGATAAGGGAACATGTTCAGCACGTAGAACTTCTTACGGCTCTCGTCCTCTACCACTTTGTACGTCTTGTTGGCCACCCATTGCTGGTGCCACTTCTGCTCTATTTCTCTAAAATTATACTCTTTTGCCATATTATAAATTAGGTGTATTTCTTATTTCGCCTGCAAAATTACGATTAAGTGAGAGAAGAACAAAATAAATTCATTTATTTTTCTTCCGAACGTGAGTAATTTCGAGGCGCCAGCCTCAATGTTACGATTAAGTGAGAGAAGAACAAAATAAATTCATTTATTTTTCTTCCGAACCGAAAAAGCAGCGAGAGCCAAAGAAAGTTCACTTTTGTTTGGCCGAGTCGCGATTGAGGAAGACGAAGTCAACGTGAGTAATTTCGAGGCGCCAGCCTCAACGTTCAATTTTCAACTTTCAACTCTCAATACTCAAAAGGCCCGGTAACTCCTTTCCCCGGATTGACATAAATCAAGAAAAACGCAAAAAATTACAATCTGTCAGTAACTATGAATTGTGACAAAAAGAAATCCATTAACTTTGCATACTGAAAAATAGTAAGCACCGTGATGGTGCACTACTTGCTTTAAATATAGAAAAAGCAGTTTAAGCAAAGATATTTCGTTTAGTTAGTTTTAGGTAAAAAGTATTTGAGAGATTAAAGATTAGTCTGGCGGGCATTTTTTCGTGATGAAAAGATGTCCGCGCTTTTTTATTCAGATAATTCTTTAACCCTGAACCAAACAAGGTATGTCACCTTTGCTTCATTCAGATAATCTCCATGAGTTATTCCCCTTATCTCCACGACTCATTCAGATAATCCCTTACCCCCCTAAAGGATTATCTGAACAACTCGTTAACCCTATCCGAACGAGTCATTAACCCTATCTCTTTGTTTGTTCCCCAGCCATCACACATGAAGTACTTATACTGAGTACTCATAGTGCAGCCTCGCTCTAGCCATACTCTAACCATACTCTAACCATACTCTAAGCATACTCATGAGTAAGCCTAGAAGCAGAGTAGAAGCAGCCTAGAAGCAGCCTAGAAGCAGCCTAGAAGCAGAGTAGAAGCAGCCTAGAAGCAGAGTGATTGCTGCCTAGAAGCAGAGTAACTCCTCTAGGTTAAGTATAGGTATTAGAACTTCCCCAAAAGATGAGCTACTGATGTACTAAAGTTTAAAGTCGAGAGTTTAGAGTTTAGAGCAGTTCTTTAGTTTAGAGTGGTTATTCTTCAATTTCGTTGATAAAAGAAAACCCCAAAAATCTGGCTTCTGTTGCTCATGGTTTTCACCCATTCGTATTCTGTCCGTGAATCATCGAATCCAAGTTAACCTTGCCTTTGCTGCTTCACAAACCGAATACAGCCTTACGGCTTGAGCAACAGAACCGAAAAACAGAGAAAACAAGGATAATGAAAGCCTCACCCCTAACCCTGAACCCCGTCGAGAGTGGGGACTCCCCTTCGGGCCACCCTCAGAATCGAAGATTCTTCCCCTCATCAGGCACAGAAAGACATTCAGTCTTTCTTCCGAAGGGCCTTCTTCGCCCCTCTGTGGGGCCGCAGCCACATTCTTGCGCTCCAGTTGGTGCTCAGGCGCAGGCGGAACAGTGGCTACTCTAAAGACCCCATTCGCTCCGAGGAGAGGGGAACTGAAAAAGATTATTAACAATTTTCAGCTTGATAAAGACGCTTCACCAGGTTGATAAAAGATTGTGTTGCCAGTAACCTGACAAGTTCTGACGTTTTATGTTAATTATTATTATAATACGATTATTATATCATGATAATTGAGGTATAATAATTATCTTTGTAGCGAGAAATAAACAAATAAGTATGGTAAACAACCCTTTTATACTCTATGGTTATGAGTCTGAAAAGTACTTTTGTGACAGAAAGACTGAGACTCAAGAACTGAAACGCTTGGTTACAAACGGCAATCATGTAGCATTAATTGCACCAAGGCGCATTGGCAAAACAGGATTGATTGAGAATCTCTTTCACCAGAAAGACATTCAGCGGGATTACTACACGTTTCTCGTAGATATTTATGCCACAAAGAATATTGAAGAGCTGATAATGGCCATGGGGTCATCCATGCTATCCTCTTTGCGCCCCAAAGGTGCCAAAGTAATACAGAAGTTTGTCAACATCCTGTCTTCTTTACGTACAGGCATTTCCTTTGATGCAATGGGAAATCCCACGTGGAATGTGGAAATTGGAGACATCCACCTGCCAAGGACAACCTTGGACGAGATATTCGAGTATATCAATACAGCCGACAAACCTTGCATTATTGCCATTGACGAATTCCAGACAGTGGCCGACTACCATGATGATAAGATTGAAGCTATCCTGCGCACTTATATTCAGCACTGTAGAAATGCTCAGTTTATTTTCTCAGGTTCTCAACGCACCATGATGGGTGAAATATTCCTCAGCCCATCCAGACCGTTTTACCAAAGTACTTCGATGATGAACATTGGCTCTATCCCCGTGGAAAAATACTCCAAGTTTGCGCAAGAGTTATTTAAGGAAGCGGACAAAGGTATTACTACCGACATAATTGAAAAAACATATCAGAGATTTGATGGCATCACATGGTATATTCAGCGTGTAATGAATGAGTTCTTTTCTCTCACGCCTCAACATGGTGTCTGCGATGAGACAATGCTGGATACGGCTATTAAGAACATACTACGAGCAAACGAGTTCACGTACCAATCCCTGCTGTTCCAGTTGCCTATAAAACAGAAAGAATTGCTGATTGCTATTGCCAAGGAAGGAAAGGCTCAAAACCTTACGTCGTCAGCATTTGTCAAAAAATACCGGCTTACAAGCAGCAGTAGTGTTCAGTCGGCTATGAAGGGCTTACTGGAAAAGAACTTCCTTACCTCTAACCTTGGCATTTACGAGGTTTATGACAAATTCTTTGCACTGTGGTTATTGACGCAAAGATAAAGCTACTTGTTCCTAAACAGTAAGATGGAAGAGGGCCTTCCGGCTTGACCATCAGAACCGAAAAACAGAGAAAACAATTTTGGTTAGCGGTTAGCGAATTTAGCTTAGTTGCTTAATAGAGTTTTGGCTTTTCGTCTTTCGTTTTTCGTTAACTAAAGTCTAAAGTCCAAGGTCTAAGGTCTAAAGTCTCCATTCTCACTAACTTTTCAACCCAATTGCATAAGGACCGTATTAATAGAAACATGTTACTATTAATAGAAAATTTTGTTAGTATTAATAGTCGCAATTTGTGGCCTTAAGAGTTACAATAGGGGATGGGGGAGAAAATGTTGATAAAAAAGGAGGGAAGCAATGTCGCTTCCCTCCTTTTTATTATAGGATGATGTATTTACTTACTTAACAGATACCTTTTTGCCATCAACAATGAAGATACCCTTCTGGGCCTTGCTTACGCGCTGACCGGAGATGTTGTAGATAGCACCGTTGTTAGCGTTTCCGTTAACGTTAACGTTTGCTATTGCATCGGGATCGCCGCTTACAGCACCAACAGTGAAGCCCTCAGCACAAGGTGTTACGGCCTTGTTGTCGGTGAATGAAGGAATAGCGTAGCAGTTCAGTGTCTTGCTGGCACTTGAGGTGATGTACAGGTTGTTAGCATAGTCGAATGCCATACCAGTAATCTGACTCTCGGTAACATTGAAGTTGTACTTAGCCTCCAGGAAGATCTGACCGTTAGCCATAGGAGCATAATTGGTCTCGTAGATAACTACCTTACCGCTGCCCTTAGGAATAGCCAGGGTAGTACCGTCATCGCTGATAGCGATAGCCTCGCCGTATGTAGCGGTAACAATATCGGTGTAGTCCTCATTGCCTGTTGCATCGAAGTGCTTGATAGAAGGCTCTGTATCCTTAGGATTAGCTCTGTACTGCTCGTACCACAGACCACCGCGGTTATCAGCAACGATACCTACGTGACCCGGAGCAATGGTGTACTTGCCTGTGAGAGGCTCGAATACACTGCTGGGAGCGCCTGTCCATTCCTTAGCGGTACCAAGGTTGTAGGTGAAGCACTTGTAGTCTGAGTAGTTGTACTCGCCATTAGAACGCTGAGCACCCAGAACGGTGAGCTTGAGGTCTGCACCCTCGCCCTCTACTGCCAAAGCAACAGCAGGACGGTTCTGCTCCTCGCCGCCAACAGTTACAATACCTGTTGCAGCATCCAGTTCACCACCGGTGAAGATAGGAGTCCAAGGCTTGTCGAGGTCGGCAGGATCAGCTTCCCATACAGAACTGGTAGAGTTACCAGAAGTACGGGCGATGAAGAGACGGCCGTCCTTGCTTACGCGTACATTCTTAAGATCGAACTGGTAGTCGCCAGAGATGGTCAGAATGTTCTTGTTACCCTTAATATCGAGGCCACCATAGAATCCAGGTGTACCATCCACAGAATTAATGGGCTGGAAGGTTGCATCGAATACATACAGAGCACCGGGCTTCTGTTCACTGATGGTACCCTTAGCATCGTTGAGAGGACGAGACTCAGCTACATAGAGCTGGCCGAAGCCCTTGCTTGCGGGAACATTATTAATAGCGAGACCGTAAGCTGAGTATACCTTGTAGCCGTCACCAACCTTAGTAGGTGCGGTGATGCCCTTAGCGGTAACATCCAATTCGTATGTCATCTCGGTACCTGCGGGAACGCCAAGGAGGCTGTTGTCGATAGCTACCTCGTGACCACCTGCAAAGAGATCGCCTTCCTTCAGAACGTGAGAGTACTTGAGCTCGCCACCGGCATAGAAGTTGATGGCTGCGCTCTTAGCCTCAGCATTCAGTGTGTAAGCTACTACAACCTGGTCTGCATTGCTTGCTGTGCTCAGGTTAGAAGCAAATGCATTGAGCTGGATGTTAGGACGAGAGTTCTGATACTCGGCACCATTCTTCCAAACGATAGCACCACCGAAGAGGTGAGGCATATCCTCTGTACCGATTCTCTGGAACCAGTGAGGATCCTCTGCCTTGCTGCCATTGAGGGTCCAGGTGATTTCACCAGTCTTGAAGCGATCGTCGTTAATATCGATATAAGTACCGATGTTAGACTCGTTCAGCTTGGTTGTGTAGAATACATTGGTTGCAGTACAGTTGCCGCTGTTACGGCTTACGGAGTTGCTGCCGTCCATGTTAGCTGCAACAACATCGGCAATAACGATACAGTTCTTAACCTCGTCAGCATTGGTTGACCAGCCGAAGATACCACCCCAGCAGGTAGTTGTCTCGCCATCCAGTACGAAGTGAACCTTACAGTTCTCGACTACGGTTCCTTCTGTCTCGTTAACACCGGCGATACCGCCATGAGTACCGTCACCGTCAACCAGAGAGTGAACAGTTACGTCAACGTCGCAATCCTGAATTCTGGCATTGCGGGTGTAACCGGAAATACCAGCGGCAAACTTAGCATAGGTGTAGATGGTTGACTGAACCTTCAGGTTCTTAACAGTACCGTTCTCGATATCGCTGAAGAGAGCAGTGTTCTGGTAATCGCAATACTCTTCTTCGCTACCGATAGTAAGGTTAGTGATAGCGTAACCCTGACCGTCGAATACGCCATTGTAACGTGTACCATGTGCGATAGGTGTGAAGGGCAGACCCTTCATGTTGATATCGTTGGTAAGTACAGCGTTAGACTTCTGGCCACCGTTGGAAACTGTAGCGCTGAAGTAAATCAGCTGCATAGGAGCACTAATCTGGTAGGTGCCATTCTCGTCCTTAGGAGCAACAATCTTGGCAAGAGCAGGAATCTGCTTGGTAATGTCGAAGTTCAGTGCATCCTCGAGTGAGATAGTACCGTCGATATATGCGCCAGAGATATTCTGGACGCCATCCAAGATATCGTTGTAGTCTTCCTCGGAAATAATCTGGTCAATCAGAGTAAGTGCATACTCTGCAGCCTGAGCATCATCGGCAATATGCTTGTAAGCCTGCTTACCGGCATAGATATCCTGGAAGAGCTGAGAGAGCTTCTGGATAGAAGCGTATTTCTGCTCGGGAGTTTCTGCACCTTCAGCTTCGGCTACGGCAGCCTCGAGAGCGGCCTTCAGCTCTGCTGGATAGTTAGGAGCAGAAGCGGCCTCGGTGATATCAATGTCCTCGGGATAAGGCAGATACAGGGTGAGGATAGTATTGGCACGTGCCAACTGGCTCTCAAGAGCTGTTGCCAGACCCTCAACAGCCTCTTCGTCTTCGTTGCCACCCAAGAATGTAAGGCGTACGTTAGCAGCACCTGTCCACTCGTTGGTACCAATCTTAGAGTGAGGATTAGCAATACCGATAGTCAGGACGCTGTCTGCACCAACCTCGCAGGCAATGTAGTTCTGGTAACGACCGGCACTGGCTGCGATAGCCAATCCGTAAGGACCGTGTGCTACATAACCGTCGGCGGGATATTCCTCAGAGAAATCGGTAGTGAAGCCGTCCTCGGAAATACCCAGGTCGGGAGTCTTGTCCTTGTTAAAGTTTGCATTTACACCATCGATAGCATCTGCTGCACTGATGGGATCCTCGATTACTGTCTGCAGGAAGTTAACTACACCATTTGCACTGATCTGTGCAGCGTAGTTGTAGCTGTAGCGGTCGTTCTGTGGACGATAAGCACCGTTAACGCCTACCAGATAATAACCGGGCTTCATGCCCTTAACAGTCTGATATATTGCGAATGGATTAGATGACCAAGACTCTATACCATAGAGTTTGCCATCCTCACGCTCAACAGTTGCATGACCGGTAGCCTTAACTTCGCCTTCCCAGCCCTTGTCCTTACCTTCGCTGAAGTCGGGATTAACAAGCATTCTGGTAATGTCTGTGCCAGGAATGTAACCCTTATTGATAGCAAGAGCCAACCACTGGTCGATACGCTCGATTTCCTTCTCTACCAGAGAGTCGGGTGTCTCGTGCTCTTCTATAATAGTTACAGCATCTTCCTCAAGGTAGGCCATCAACTCGTCTCGGTCTTCACCCTGAACATTCTCGTGTTCTTCCAGATATGTCTTTGTCTCGTTAACCTTATCGGCAAACTTCTTGTAAACCTTAACGCTGGCGTCAACAATTCCCTCGTAAACATAAATGGTATCAAGGGCATCTGCCAGGCTGTTCAGGTCTGTGGCATTACCCAGTTCGCCAATCTTCTCCTGCATAGCCTCTATTGCTCCGGTATAAGCTACTGCGCCTTCTACCTTTGCAGTATAGAAATCAGAAATCTTGTTGACTACATCGGGAAGAGTCTCTGCATTGGCTGTCATATACTCGCCGGCAGCATAAACGATGGTTCCGTGAGCAGGATTGGCAACGGGGTGCTTATCGACCTCCAGATCCTGATAGAACAGAGAGTTGCGGAACTGCTTGCCGTTCAGCAAGTATGTGAACTTACCATTGGCAATTTCCTCTTCCTTGATAGGGTAAACGTGATGTCCGTCTTCGTCAACGGTACCACCATGCAAGGTGTAGCAGTTGGTAATAGTAGCAGAACCATAGCGAGCGAAATACTTGTGGGTATCGTTGCTCTCTGCACCTGTTACAACACCGATTGCGTAGCAGTTCTTAATCTCGCAGTAGCTACCCAGCCATCCTGAGAATGAACCATTCTCCAGAGGACCGTCGCAGTTACCGGTCATGTAGCAGTTGTCGATGGTGATGTGACAGGTAGAACCCATAACACAACCCAGGACACCACCGGCATTGGCACCGCCGGTACATACTACGTGACCGTCCATACCTACGTTCAGGAAGGTTACGTGGCCAGGCCACTCAGCTGTCATACCTACGATACCGCAATAGCCAAGACCTTCGATTTCGCAAGTCTCGTCGAGTACGATGTTCTTGATGAACTGACCTTCGGCATTACGTGCGTCGGCATCAGACATACCGTCACCCTTTGTGGCACGGCTGTTCCATACAGCAATCAGACCCACACCACGCTGGTTGGGATAAGAAATACGGAAGTTGCTGATAGTGTGGAACTGACCGTCGATACTACCATAGAATGGTGTGGTCTCGTCGCCCACGATAGCGTATGTCTTATCGCTGGTCTGCTCGGCCATATCGATGTCGGCTGTCAGACGGAAGCTGGCACCCAGGTTAACCTCGGCAGCATAGTGTGACCACCATACCAACTCGTCGGCAGTACCGATCTCGAACCATCCGTCTTCGGCGGGTTTAACATAATTCTCGTCGATATGATCACAAACAGTACAGAAACCGCCAACATAGTCGTGGGGAGGAATTGTAATGGTTGTTTCGGTGTTAGAATAATTTACGTTGCCCTCGGGTGTACCGTCGCAACGGTATGAGGGAGCAGCTGCATATACCTTACCGCCAGCCTTAGCAAAAGGCAGTGGAACAGGATCTGTACCGATAACCTGATAGAAGTTCTCGCCACCCTGCTGGTTAGCATTCAGCAAGAATGCCAACTTACCGGAGGCGATATCACCTTCTTCGATCTGAGTGAAACGGCCGTCCTCCATACCGCAGTCGTTCAGGAAGTAACTATTGGCGGGGATAACCTTGCTGGGGTTACGAGACATCAGCTGGGAGTCACCACCGTTGTTGATAAGTTCGCCCAGGAAGGCTACATTTACCATGGTACAGTTACCGGAGCTCCAACCGCTGATACCGGCTATACACTCTGTACCTTCAATTCCTTCGATAGTACCGGCATAGATAGCATTCTCTACTCTGTAATTCTCTTCACCTACACCAACGAAACCACCAGTGGTGTTGTCACCGCTAAAAGTTGTGTTGATATTGATGTCTGAGTAAACGTTACGGATGATGGTGCGTCCACGACGTGTATGGCTGGTTACAGAACCGGCATACTGTCCGTTAGTGGAGATAGAACCATGCATGATAACGTTCTCGAATGTACCGGAGAACTGGGGCATGAAAGATGCATTGCTGCCCAAGTCGGACATTTCGATGGTAAGAGTATGACCGTCACCGTTGAAGTTTCCGTCGAACCAGTTGCTTGTGTTGAAGATGTAGCATCCGGGCTCTGCGATGTAAGTAACATCATTGGTCATCTTGATGGTGAACCATCCACCGTTCTGGATACGGTTCAGACCTTCTGCCAAATCGATATCCTCGGCGCTATTTACGAGGAAAGTACCATCCTCCGGATCGCGGTTGATGGCATAGATGTTAAAGGCACCGCACTCCTGGCAGATACCGAACTTGTCGAATGAGTGTGCGGCAGACTGAGTCATTCCACTATTAGAATAGGTAAGCTCACCCTCTGCCTTACCGGCACAATTGGTAGTACCTGAAGCATAAACACGTCCGTCACCGAATGCTGCGGGAACAGGGAAGTCATCAGTACCCAGCGTCTGAACCCACTCAATATGGCTCTGGTCGTTATTCAACTGGTAGCAAATCTTACCGCTCTTGAGGTCGTCCAAAGTGACAATCTCAACACACTTGGTGTTACCCCAAGCGTTGGTAGCATAGTTGTTTGTGCTGGCACCGCTGGGACGGTTGTTGTAGATGTCGGCGGTATAGTTAGGCAGATCTACGGTTAGCAGGTTGCCATCGTTACGTCCGATGGTACCGCTTCCGCTGTCGATCTGGAAATTGCTGCCGTCATTGATTACCAGACAGTTAATGATGTTGGTACGTCCGTCACACCAACCGGCGACACCGCCGCTGTTGGTGGATGTTGCGCCATTAATGGTAATCTTAGCCAGACAGTTTGTAATCATGGCTCCCTGATAGGTAACACCTGCCACACCACCATGAGTGGCATCACCTGCTACACCGCTGACTATATTAAGGTCAATGTAGCAACCTTCGATTGTACCACGGCTCCATGCTGCAATACCTGCGGCATACTTCATGTCGGTGGTAATGGTACCCTGCACCTTCAGGTTCCTGATAATGGCGCTGGCGCCAATATTACGGAACACAGCAGTACCGTTCGCACCTGCCGAGAACATGTTGATGGTGATGGAGTGGCCCTGGCCATCGAAGGTACCCTGGTAATCGACTCCGTCCTTACCGATCATGGTACCATCGGTGCCCTTGTCGATGTCAGCCGTCAGGACTGCATCGGCAGAAGTCTCACCACCATTCACGAGTTCAGCGAATGCTATCAAGTCATCCGCTGTACCAATCTGGTAAACGCCGTCCTTCTTGTCGAGCGCATACGCAGACATGCTAAAGACCATCATGATGGTCATCAAGCACATGTAAAGTAGCTTTTTACTCATTGAATGAATAATTTGTTAGTTAATAAATAAAGTTAATAAAATTTGCAATTTCGGTTTTATAGGTCTACAAAGATAAGAATTATTTGTAATCAATCAAAAATTTTAAATCGAAAATTGCATAAATCAGATAAAAGATGCCAAGTTTTGAGAAAAAAAGGTTAAAAGAAGAGGGAAGCCATCGCCTCCCTCTTCTTAATTATAGAATGTATTTACTTACTTAACAGATACCTTGAACTTCGTTCGAGTTTGCTTCCGTTCGGAAGAGCCAAACGAGCTTGGCTTTTCTCTCACTTAGTCGCAACCTTGCGACCATCCTGGATGTAGATACCCTTCTGGGCCTTGCTGACACGCTGACCGGCAATGTTGTAGATAGCACCCTTGTTAACGTTGACGTTAACGTTTGCTATTGCATCGGGATCGCCACTCTCTGAACCAACGGTGAAGCCCTCGGCACAAGGAGTTACGGTCTTGTTGTCATTCCAGCTGGGGATAGCATAGCGACTGACTGTCTCTGTGCTGGCAGAGGCAACGTAGAGGTTGCCGGCATAGTCGAATGCCAAACCTGTGATGCGGGTCTCGCCAACATTGATGGTACTAACGGGGCTGAGGAAGATCTTACCGCTAGCCAAAGGTACGTAGTTGGTCTCGTAGAGAACAATCTTACCGCTGCCTTGTGGAATAGCCAGATACTTGCCGTCGGGAGTGATAGTCATCTTACCGCTGTTAGTAGCTGTCAGGTTGCTGTAGTCTTCCTTGCCTTCTGCGACATTGAAGTGCTTGAGAGCAGGATTAACGTCTGTAGTGCGATTCTGGATATACCAGAGACCACCCTGACGGTCCTCGTAGATACCTACATCGGTAGGAGAATAGGTGTACTTACCGTCGAGAGGCTCGAAGTTGGCAGAAGGAGCACCGGTCCATTCGGTAGCTGTACCCAGGTTATATACAGAGCAGTTGTAGTCGGTAGTGTTGTTGCCACCGTTAGTGCGCTGACCACCCAGAACGTACATCTTCAGGTTTTCACCCTTGCCTTCGAATGCCAGGCCAAGTGCCATACGACACTGTTCCTGTTCGCCTACATAGGTTATACCTGTAGCCTCATCGAGTGTGCCACCTGTGAATACAGGCTTCCAAGGCTCGTCGAGGTCATCGGGATTCAACTCGTAAACAGAGCTGTTGCTGGTGCCGGAAGCACGGGCTACGAAGAGACGTCCGTCTTCGGTGAAGCGGATATCCCTGAGGTCGAACTGGTAGGTACCTGCAATAGCGAGAGGCTCTTCACCCTTGATGGGCAGACCGCCATAGAAGCCGGGAGTGCCGTCTGAAGAGTTGATGGGCTGGAAGTTCACATCGAATGCATAGAGAGCACCGGGCTTGTCGTGAGAGATATAGATCTTGTCTATCTCCTGAGGATAAGACTCAACCATGAGGGTCTGGCCGAAGCCCTTGCTGGCAGGATTGTTGTTAACGACCATTCCGTAGGGACCCCATACCTTGTAGCTTTCGCCAATCTTGGTGGGAACATTAACACCCACAGCGGTAACATCCAATTCGTATGTCATCTCGGTACCGGCAGGAACACCAAGGAGGCTGTTGTCGATAGCAACCTCGTGACCACCTGCATAGAGATCGCCATCCTTCAGTACATGAGAGTACTTGAGCTCGCCACCGGCATAGAAGTTGATGGCTGCGCTCTTAGCCTCTGCATTCAGAGTGTAAGCTACTACAACCTGATCAGCATTGCTTGCTGTGCTCAGGTTAGAGGCAAATGCGTTGAGCTGGATGTTAGGACGAACATTCGTGTACTCATCTCCATACTTCCAAACCCTACTGCCGGTAAACAGATGAGGTGTGGCGTCTGTACCCAGTTTCTGGAACCAGTGAGCATCCTCTGCTGTGTTTCCGTTCAGTGTCCAGCAGATTTCACCGCTTGCCAACTGCTCGGGCGTTACAAGTGTCCCTTCTTGCTCACGGAAATACTGAGATACAAAGACATTGGTTGGTGTACACTTAGTACCACGGCTGATAGTACGAGAGTTATCGCCTTCTACACCTACATTGATGTACTCGTTGGTAATAAGGGTGTTCTTAATAATGAGAGACTGGTCAGCCCATCCGGCTACACCGCCTACGTACCATATAGGATTCTCGCCTTCGCCAATGAGCTGGCAGTTAACATGACAGTTGCTGATAAGGCTGTTTGCACTACCGTTGCGACCAATCAGACCACCGGAAGAAGCATCGCCGGCAAGATTGGAAGCAAAGTGCATGGCAACTTCGATCTCACAGTTGTCAATAGTTGACTTACCGGACATCCAACGAGTGATAGGACCTGAGAACTGATGGCTGGTGTAGAATTCACCGGTCAGCTTGAAGTTCTTAACTGTAGCATTCTGCAACTCGTAGAATAGCGTTGCGGGCTCGGCATAATCACCAGAAGGAATATTCTGGTCGTCGATATAGACATTAGCAAGTGTATGGCCCTGTCCGTCGAACACACCGGAGAAGATGTGCTGAGCATTCTCGCCTCTGTTGTGGCCGATGGGAACCATAGCAATCCCCTTCATATCGATATCCTTCTCGAGTTTACCCTTAGCATATCTATCCATTTCGCCGGCAATTGTGCTATAGGCAACGAATTGCTTGGGAGTAGAAATCAGCAGATAGCCGTCCTTGTCCTGAGCAGGCATGATGTTGGCGATTGTCGGATTCTTCAGGGCAGAAGGATTCAGTGCCTCTTCTACGCTGTATGTACCATACTTGTATGCATGGTTCAGTTCCTCGACAGCATCATAAAGAGCATCTTGCTCATCCATACTGAATAGCATATCCTCGGTCTCGTAGTATTCGCCTGTTTCGGGATCTTTCTCAACCATGTATGGGTTACCGGCATAGATGTAGTCAAGCATTCCGGCAACCTTGGCCAACTGAATGTAAGCCTGTTTGCCTTCGTAGATTCTCTGGAAGATATCAGAGAACTTAGCAGCTATCTCAGCCTTGGCAGCTACAGTTTCAGCACCGTCAATCTGAGCGAGAGTTGCTTCGAGTTCAGCCTTCATCTCAGCGGGGTAGTTGGGACCTGCAGCAGGAACTTCTTCATCAGGAATAAAATCAAGAATTGTCTGAGCGCGGGCAGCCATGCTCTCAAGTACCTTATCCAAGGCCTTGTTGCATTCTGTTTCGTCGTCACCGCAGTAAACAACTTTCAGTGCGCCCCAACCGGTCCAGTCGTTACCGTATTGGGTACCTGGGCTCTTGATACCGATGGTAAGCTTGCCATCCTCGCCCACGTTGGCAATGGTATAAGCCTCGTAACGGTTTACCTTGGCAGCGATAGCCATACCTGTCGGGCCTTGAACAACATAACCAAGGAGTTCAGCACCATTATCATCGTTTGTAGAGAAGTCGTCGTCGTAAATGGGAAGATCGTAAGCGCTGGCAACAGTCAGGTTACAGTTCTCACCGTCAACAGCTTCGTTCAATGGTATCATACCTTCTCTTGCAGCGGGGAAGTAGTTGAAGATGCCGTTAGCATAGAAGCCGGCAGCATAATTGGTGCTGTAACGGTTGTTGCTGGGACGGAAGGCTCCGTTTATACCTACCAGATAATATCCGGGCTTCATACCCTCAACGGTCTGATACATATCACCAGTTGTGTTCCAACCTTCAACACCATAGGTAGACAGGCCAGAATCGTCCTTAATCTGAGCAAAACCATTGCCCCAACCATTGGTCCAGTTCTCGTTCTTCTTGCTGAAATCGCTGTTGGGAATCAAGCTACTGATATCGGTGCCGGGAATATAACCATTGTTAATGGCATCCTGCAGCCACTTGGCTACACGCTCTGTCTCTGCCTTAATCTCATCGGCAGTAGCTGTGTGCTCCTCAAGAATATAGGCGTATGTACCGAGAGGATTCTCATCGGTAGGTTCGTCATTATCAGAGAGGTAGCTCTCCAAACTTTCGCGAAGTTCACCGGCAAAGTCGCTGTTGTTGTCAAGGTAAGCCTTAACATCTGTACACTTGTCTATGTAAGCCTGATAAACTTTTGCATTCTCCCTAACGGTCTTCTCAGCAGCAGCAATAGCCACCAGTGCTTCCTGGAGAGCTGAAATTGAGGTAACATTTCCTAATGCTTCAGCTGCTTCCTTAAACTCGTCAATCAGAGCCTGAGTAGCAATCACATCGGCAAAGGTATTTTCAGCTTCAGTCTGAACATCTGCAGCAATATTGGCTATATCACCTTCGTCAAGTATAGAGTAGTACTTGCCGGCAGCAAAGACTACTACACCGTGGTTGTCGTATGGATAAGGATGCTCGTCCTCTTCAAGTGTCTGATACCATACAGGCTCGGTGAACTGTTCGCCGTTCAACTTGTAGCAAAGAGCACCGCTGGCAATCTCCTCAACGGGGAGCGTATTACATTTGCGGTTATCTGCCATTGCTCTGACGTGCTGCTGCTTGTTAGAAGAAACGCCTTCAATGTCTGCTTCGTAGCAGTTGGTAACTTTGGCAGAACCACGCGTGAAGGAGTCACAATCATAAATACCTGATTCATTTATTGTAAAGGCACCCCAGCAGTTGGTGATTTCTGAGTCGGCACCGGAGTAACCGCAGATAGCGGCTGACTCGCGACCGGCAAGGATGGTACCTGTGAACCAGCAGTTGCTGATGTGCAGGGTCATAGAGCCGCCCACGTCAACACCGAGGATACCGCATATATTCTGGGCGTTACCCGTAACATTACCTTCGTTACCAACTCTATCGATGTAAATGTTACCGCTGCCGCTGGTACCACCGATAATGCCGACGAAAGCGTTACCCGCGATAGAACAGCTTTCGTCCAGAGAGAAGTCATGGATTCTGGCACCGTCACCGATAAGGCTGATCAGACCGAAATAGTCTCCACCGCTGATATCAATACTGCTGAAAGTATGTCCCTGACCGTCGAACTCGCCGTTGAACAGACCTATCGGAACGAAAACTTCGTTGTAGCCAGCCATGTCGATATCATCCATCAACCTTGCATTAGAATTCGAATGCAGGTTGGCATACTGGCACCACCATACAAACTCTGCAGCATTGTTGATTTCGTAGAAGCCGTCAACAACATCCAGATAGTCTTCCTGCATCTTCCCGCACTCGGTACACCAGCCATCTACAAAGTGGTGGGCGGGTATAACAGCACCACCGGTATCGGTATTGCCGTATGTTGTATTACCCAAAGGTGTACCGTCGCAACGGTATTCCGGAGCATTAGCATAAACCAATCCGCCTTCCTTCTTAATAGGCATAGGTACGGGATCTGTACCTATTTTCTGATAGAAGCGATCCAAACCGCTCTGCATACCGTTCAGGAAGAATGCCAATTCACCGTTTGCTACACTCTCTGCATTCTCAATCTTGGTGTATTTGTCATGGTCAGTAACAGCGTTACCTTCGATGGGATTCAGAACATATACATTTTCAGCAACAACATTGCCTGGGTTACGGGCGATGTTCTGTGAGTTCTCCGTATCGTCGTCGAAAGTCTGGTTACCGGCACCGATAATCTCGCCAAGGACTGCACAATTGGTGATGTATGTCTTTGTAGCTGTCCATCCACTGACACCGCCGACACGTGCACAATGTGCGCCGCCATCCGAACCTGGCAGTGTAAAGGTACCGGCATAGATACAATTCTCTACGCGCTTTTCTTTTTCACCCATCCAGCCGAAGAGTCCGCCGGAAGTATTGTCACCTATCACAGAAGAAGTGATGTCAACATCGGAATAGACATTGCGGACCAAAGACATACGGGCATTACCAGCGATAGAACCGGTATGTCCTCCATTTGTCTGAATAGAACCATGTACGATAAGGTTCTCAACTTTACCGGCCATCTCGGGGAATAAACCGGCAGGATTACCCATCTCGCTCAACTCGATAGTCATCGTATGACCGTCACCATTGAAGTTACCGTCAATCCAGTCGCTGTTGTTGAAGATATAGTGACCCGGCTCTGCGATATACTCGATATCGTTCATCATCTTCATGTTCAGTCTGAAGCCGTTGGCAATACGGTTCCATCCTTCTACCTTATCTATATCTTCTTTAGACCTCAACAGGACAGATCTGTCAGCCTGGTCGAACTTTGTGGGATCTTCGAACTCAAACATGTGGAAGTCGAAGCAACCGCAGTTGGTGCAGACACCATACTTATCGAACTGGTGCTTAGCAGCCTGGTCGCTACCTTCGTTAGCATAGGTAACGCCATCAGCTTGGCCGCTACAGTCAGTAGCACCGGAAGCATAAACCCTGCCTGTGCCGAATGCGGCAGGAACAGGGAATGGGTCTGTACCAATCCGCTGAACCCAGCCAATACGGCTCTGGTCGTTGTTCAACAGGTAGCAGATCTTACCGTCAGCCAAATCTGCATAAGGCACAACGGTGGTAGCTACGTTATCGCTCCACTGATTTGTTACATAGTTGTTGTAGCAAGCGCCCTGAGGACGATTGGCGTATGGATCTGCATTGTAGTTTTCGACATCGATAGCAGCCAGATTGCCCTCGTTACGTGCTATATTGCTACTATGGCCATTGGATGCATCTGCATAGCCGAAAGTACAGTCATCACTGAGAACAAGACAGTTCACAATATTGCTGCGTCTCTCTGCCCAACCGACTACACCACCGCAGTTTGTGGTGGTCTGACCGGTGATGGCAATCTTTGCCAGACAGTTCTCGACGATTGTACCACCGTAACCAACAGCCACGATACCGCCGTGGGTGGCATCACCGGCAAAAGAACTGTTGATGGTAACGTCAGCATAGCAACCACGAATAATACCGTAGTTTCGTGCAACGATACCAGCAGCAAACTTGGAGGCTGTGGTAATAGTACCCTGCACCTTCAGGTTCTGGATTACAGCGCCAAAACCAGCATATCGGAAGAGTGCCGCATTCATCTCTTCCGGGAACATGTTGATTGTAATGGTGTGTCCCTTGCCATCGAAGGTTCCCTGGTACATTTGTTTTTCTGTACCAATCATGGTTCCGTCGATACCCCTGTCGATATCTGCTGTCAGGACAGCGCAGGCATAGACTTCACCATCATTTACGAGTGCAGCGAACTCTTCCAAGTCCTCTGCCGTACCAATCTGGTATACGCCGTCCTTTTTGTCGAGCGCATACGCAGACATGCTAAAGACCATCATGATGGTCATCAAGCACATGTAAAGTAGCTTTTTTCTCATAGAATGATTTTTTAAAGTTAATTAATAGTAACTATAATTTCGGTTATAGATAGTTCACAAAGATAAGAATAAAACACATTCCTCCCAACGTTTTTAACAGAAAAAAAACCAAATCGGATAAATGATGTAAAGTTTTTATGGTTAAAAGGTTAAAAAAAGAAGAGGGTGCGGCAAAAACACACACCCTCTATACCTTATATTATTATATAATGGAATTAAACCAAATGACGGATAATCTCCTCGCGGTCGCCGGGCAGATAATCTATGACGGGAATCTCTATCATGGTGTAAGCACCGGGCTGCTGCTTGAGTGTAGCACGAGCGGCATTAACCAGAACCTGAGCTGTGAGGGCGGGGTTGTTGATCTTCATATTGAATTCGAAGAGCTGGTTATGCGTCTGACCGCTTACGCCCTTGCGAACCAAGTTTACTCCGTGGCCAACATCGTTTAGCTCATCAACACTGTCCACCTGGAAGACGTGTGTCTCGTCGCTGGCAAAATAAGGGTCGGCTTTGATGGCTGCTGTCACAGCCTCCAGATTGGCACCTTCCTCCAACTCGACGTATACCATACGACGGTGAATGCCTTCACCTACGGGGATAGTCATGCTAAGTGCATCCTTCACACCTTCCTTGCTGCGAACGCATACGCTGTGTCCCATACTGCGACCGGGACCGAAGTTGGTGTATGTGATTCCCTTGGGTGCAAGACTCTGCATAAGAGTACGGACAATGCTGTCTGAACCTGGATCCCATCCTGCACTGATGATACTTACAGCACCCGTCTTCTTGGCGGCGGCATCAAGGCTACGACGGAGGTCGCAGATGAGTCCGTGAATATCAAAGCTATCTACCGTATTGATGCCTAAAGCCAGACATTTAAGGGCATATTCTTCGACGCTACGAGTAGGGGTGGATAAAATGGCAACATCTACCTTTCCCAGTTCCTCGATATTCTTAACTACATTATAATCAGCCAGTTCGGCAGGCTTGTTTTCTGCACCGGAACGGCGGACAATACCTACAAGCTCCATGTCAGGAGCTGCCTGCAATGCCTGAACGGTGTAGCGACCGATGTTTCCGTAACCTATAACTGCTACGCGAATCTTTTCCATAATCTGAATGCTTTTTGTTACCTTTATTGTTATTTTGCGCGACAAAATTACATTTTTTTTATGAAACGGCCAACAAAATGTACCTATTTTCAGTTTAAAGTTTATAGTTTAAAGTTTATAGACAGTTTCTAGGTTTAGAGTTTAATCAGTTTATACCCTTATAACTCTCAACTTTTAAACTGACTTTCAACTATAAACTTTCAACTATAAACTTTTGATTATCCAACCTGGCTTCCGCCCTTCACTTCGTCGAGTGTGGTGGTTACGCTAAGATCGCCATTGTAGTTGACAGCACTGAGAATCATACCCTGACTCTCCTCACCCATCATCTGGCGTGGAGCCAGGTTGGCGATGAACAGCACACGTTTGCCTACAAGCTGTTCTGGTTCGTACCATTGGGCAATACCGCTCAGGATGGTGCGGTCCTTGCCGGAACCGTCGTCAAGGGTAAACTTCAGCAGTTTTTTGCTTTTCTTTATCTTCTCGCAAGTCTTTACCAGACCTACGCGAATGTCCAGTTTCTCGAAATCTTCGAAGGGGATGATGTCCTTCACAGGTGCAGCCTTGTAGCTGGCAGCCTCGTTAGCCTTGATGGTATCTTCCAGTTTCTTGACCTGGGCAGCCACCACATCGTCTTCTATCTTGGTAAAGAGCAACTCGGGCTTAGGCAACTGCTTGCCGGCAGGAAGCAATTCGAGGCTTCCCAACTGTTCCCAAGAGAAGCTGTCCATACTTATCATCTTCCTTAATCTTTCGCTGCTGAAGGGCAGGAAGGGCTCGAAAGCGATAGCCAGGTTGGCCGTCAGTTGCAAAGAGATATTGATAATGGTCTTTACACGTTCGGGGTCGGTCTTGATAACCTTCCAAGGTTCGCAGTCGGCAATGTACTTGTTTCCGATACGAGCCAGATTCATAGCCTCCTTCTGTGCCTCGCGGAACTTGAAGCCTTCCAATAAAGCCTCCAGACGTTCCTTTACACCCTGGAATTCTGCCAAAGTCTCGCGGTCGTAGTCGTTCATTTCTCCACAGGCAGGTACCACACCTTCGTAGTACTTCTGGGTAAGCTGTAAGGCGCGGTTCACGAAGTTACCGTACACAGCCACCAATTCGTTGTTACAGCGAGCCTGGAAATCAGCCCATGTAAAATCGTTGTCCTTGGTCTCGGGCGCATTGGCGGTAAGCACATAACGGAGCTCATCCTGACGGTTGGGCAGTTCCTCCAGATATTCGTTCAACCAAACGGCATAGTTCTTAGAGGTGCTGATCTTGTTGCCTTCCAGATTCAGGAACTCGTTGCTGGGAACATTGTCAGGTAGAATATAATCGCCATGTGCCTTCAACATAGCAGGGAACACGATGCAATGGAATACAATATTGTCTTTTCCGATGAAATGAATCAGTCGGGTTTCGGGATCTTTCCACCATGTTTCCCATGAACCCAGTTCGGGGTGAGCATCGCATAGTTCCTTGGTGTTGCTGATATAGCCGATAGGAGCATCGAACCAGACGTAGAGCACCTTGCCTTCTGCTCCTTCAATGGGAACGGGAATTCCCCAATCCAGGTCGCGGGTTACGGCACGAGGACGCAAACCGCCGTCCAGCCAACTCTTACACTGACCGTAAACATTGGAACGCCACTCTTTGTGGTCCTCCAGAATCCACTTCTCCAACCACGGCTGGTCTTTGTCGAGCGGCAGATACCAATGCTTGGTTGCCTTCTTTACCAACGGGTTGCCGGTTTCGGCATTATAAGGATTGATAAGCTCTTCGGGCGAAAGGGTGGCACCGCATTTCTCACACTGGTCACCGTAAGCCTCAGGAGCATGACAACGGGGACACTCACCCTTTATGTTACGGTCGGTCAGGAAATGACCTGTCTGCTCGTCGTAGAACTGTTCGCTAATCTGCTCGATGAACTTACCGTCGTCGTATAGCTTGCGGAAGAAATCGCTGGCCAGTTTGTGGTGTGTCTTGCTGGTGGTTCGGCTATATACATCAAACGATATGCCAAACTTCTCGAAACTGTCCTTTATCAGATAATGATAGCGGTCCACTACCTCCTGAACGGTGATGCCCTCCTTTCGGGCACGGATGGTTACGGGCACACCATGCTCGTCTGAGCCGCCGATGAACAACACATCGCGACCTTTCAGACGCAGATAACGAACATAGATATCAGCGGGGACATATACACCTGCCAGATGTCCGATATGAACGGGTCCGTTTGCATAAGGCAGAGCGGAGGTTACCAGAGTTCTCTTGAATTTCTTTTCCATAATATTATATCTATTTTCTTTTATTTTCCCAATTTCTTATCTTCCCTAGAATATTAATGTAGTAGGCTGCTCCCAGTTGTAACTGGTGGAAGGGGTAGTCGCGCATACCGAATTGATAAGATGCCAGGGCCTCCCAGTTTTTAATCCGATAGGCGGCGCGTGTTTTCAGCACTACGGGACGGTCGTGGGCCAGTTCTTTGTTGTTTGTCGTGGAATGCTCCCAGCCGCTGTAGCCGCGCAGTGTTTGTTCCAACGAAAACTTCTTATGTGTCCATTTGACCAGCAGTCCGTACATGACGGCATCGTTCTGTCGGGCATTATTGGTTTGCCAGCATAGGAAGCCGCCGCTCAAAGCTATGCGCAGGTCGTGGTCCTTCAGGGCTCCCAAGGCAAAAGACTTGGCTACTGTGGCATCAAAGAAGTAGCCTGGGCTGTCGTAGTTTCGGGCATACTGGAAATCGTTGCCCGAAGCGGTTCTGAGTGCAGCTCGCAGAATCACATCCGGCAGATAGCGCTTCTGTCGGAATAGCTGAATGTCTGTGGTTATATAGACATCTCCGCTGACACAGCCTTTGCGCGCCTTAGGATCGGTCTTTGCTTTTTCCGTAAGACGGCATACGGCCAGACTCTCGTCGGAATTCCTATACCATTCGGCTAAAGGCATCCAGGCAGTAAGGTTTACCCTATCGGTAAAGAGCGGAATATTTACCTTGAGCGTCAGGTCTGTCGTATGGTCGCCTCTGGTTCCGAAGAAGTGGTTGCCGTCCAACTCAATACGCAAGTCACGAGATAATGTCCCATCCAGCATGTCGGGGACAGGAAAGGCATTCGGACCGAAATAATAAGGAGAGATCATTGTCGTCTCGCCCTTGTCCGGTTGATTCAGGTTGGTTTGGGCAAGAACGGGGGTTCCAGCCAAATACAAAAGCAATATGAACAATACCTTCCTCTTCATATCCTACAAAACAGCCGTAAAGGCAAATCCTACCGTATTATGCTGTAACTCGTAAGTCGGTACCACCATTATGTTGGTTGTATTATGTTTCTTTTTCTTGGGCCAGAACAGTTTCTTCTCCAAGGGATAAAGCCAGTAGGCTACGTTGGCCGAGAGGATGCCGATGCCGGCTCCTGCCAGTACATCGTTGCACCAATGACGGTTGTTGTATACACGTAGGGCACCTGTGGCTATTGCAACAGCATAGGCAGCCGAACCTATTCCCCAGCCATATTCCTTACGTACCAACTCGGCACCGGTGAACACCGTTGCCGTATGGCCCGAAGGGAAGGAACTCCGTTCGTCTTCCGTTCCTGGACGCGCCTCACGAACCGTGTATTTAAGACCGTTTACCAAAGCTACTTCTACAGCGTAGGCCGTAGCGGAAATCATGACTCTGTCCACAAAGTTGTGCTTGTGTTTTACGCCAAAACAGCCCAAGAAGAGATTTGCTGCAACGGGAGCATACTGAATGTAATCATCCACACTTGTATGATGACCTTTGTCCCAATTGCCTAACTTGTCATGAAAGGCAATACCCACGGCGCCGGCTGTTATCAGCGCTCCCGGTACTATCAGTTGCTTAGCCTTGAATTTGTGCTCTGTTCCGCATACATCAACCAGGCTGTCGGTCAGGACAACATCCTGCGCTTTCATGCCAATAACTACAAGCAGGCAAAGTATTATGGGCAAAATCCTTCTCATATCTTATCGGATATTTATTTCTTTCAATTTATCATAACCATGCTGCAGAATAGCCTTTGTCCTAAGGACTCTGCTATCGCCGTCCTGTCCTTCAGAATACACTACGCAACCTGACTGCAAATCCATCATCGTAACTCCAGTACTGTCGGCAAAGAGCATTCCTGAAGGATAGGTAGCGTAAACAAACGGGTATGTGTAATTCTTGCTCAGTACATTCCTACTCCAAGGATAGCCTTTTCGGCTTATCTGCATCTGCCCCAACAGGGTAGCTGCCATATCGCTCTGACTGATAAACATATCCAGTGTCTTGGCTTCCTTAACGGCCCCGCCTACCATCAGAAGGGGCATTCTGAAGAACATAGGGTGCTGGTAATCCAACTGATACATACTCCCGTGGTCGGCAAAGATGATAACCACCAGGTTGTTCCAGACGGGAGTCCTGCTCAGGCTGTCCAGAAAGGTACCCAGACAATGGTCGGTATAGGCAAAGGCATTGTACACTTCGTTTTCCAACTTATGATACGGAACATTCCAAGGCTCGTGGCTTGAGATTGACTGATAGCCAAAGTACCAGGAAGCCGTATCCGTCCGTGCTGTCAGCATACTGTACAGACGCTGGAACGAGATGCTGTCATTGGCTCCCCACGCATCGCGCTCCTCTACTGGAACATCCATGTTGCTGATGTCCCAAATCTTCTGGAAACCCGATGCAAGCAGGTACTTGCGCTTGTTCATGTTCTCGGAGTTGCCACCATACAGATAATCGGTCGTATAGCCAATTGCTGCTAATGTACTGGCCAAACTTGGGAAATTGCCAAGACAGTCGTTTTCCATCATCAGGCTATAGGTAGGATAAGAAAGATACCCCGACAGGGCACTTACCGTTCCTCTGTCGGTTCTGAAACTGCTGGCCCAGGCATTGGTGAAGTTTACGCCTTGCTCCATCCATCGGCACAGTTCGGGTGTTACGCCTTCTGCACCGCCCAGTGTTTCCACGAAGGAGGCACCGAAGCTTTCCAGCTGGATAGTCAGAATGTTGGGACGGGGGGTCGTCAGTAACGTATCTGTGATATCATCCATATTCTCCGGATAGAGGTCCTGCATCAGTCGGTCACACTCATCAATGCTCATGCTTCTCATCTGCCTGTCCGGAGCCTGCAGGTAAATCCAGAAAGAATGCAGCATGTGACCTGCTGTATTTACAGCCGCGTGATTCAGCACGATGGGTTTGAATTTGAACACGCTGGCTTCTGTAATTCTGTGGCCTGTTATGCCGAATATCGTAAAGACAAGCAGCGCACCAGTTGCCAGGAGGTTAGTCCGGTTCAGGCCCTGTCCGTCCTCTGTAATGCGTTTGGGTGTCATCAGGATGGCAATAACGATAGCACCGACAATGGCAATAAAGGCCGAGGACAGGCAAGTTACGATATACCACATCGGTGCACTTGCCCCTGCCGAGCCCGGAGAGGACATATAATTGAAGATGCTGGCATCCAGTTTGAATTTCCAATGGTGGTACATAACAATATCGCCTGCCGTCACCAGCACCACAAACAGGAATGCCAAAACGAGGTAAGGCGACAGGATAGCCCTCAGACGCAGGTTAGGATAGTACATTGTTGCTGCCGTAGCTACCCAGACAGGCAGTGCCAGCAGACAGGAAACGCTAAGGTCAAGGGGCAGGCCTGTCCACAGGACATCCCAAATGTTCTGCAACGTAAGGTGCTCTCCTGCATTGTAAAGCATAAAGATTACCTTCCCCACCAGCGAAATCGCTGTGAGCAGCATCACCATACGGAATATATACAATACCCTTTTCACCTAAAGCCTAACTTTTATCTTTTCTTTTTCAATTCCCAGCCTCTCATTTGGGAGAGGAGGGGTTGGGGGTTGGAGAGGGGCTATTTCCTTCCAAAATCTGCGGGAATCTCACCCCATTGAGCAGTTTCCCACTTTAGCACCTCGGCATGTTGCGGATTCCTCCAGAGCCAGTCCTCAGCACGGGCAATCAACTGAAAGAGCCCTTCTGTCTCGGGCGTGTGCTCCAGTTTGGTCTTGCACCTGCGGTTCTTCACCCACAGGATGGCGTTGTACGAGTCGCTGTAAACCTTCATATCCCAACCCTTCTGCTTGATAAGCGCCAAAGCATGAACGATAGCCAGGAACTCACCAATGTTATTGGTTCCGTGCACAGGACCATAGTGGAACAGCCGCTGTTCATTACCCAAATAGACCCCTTGGTATTCCATAGGACCAGGGTTACCGCTACAGCCTGCATCCACCGCAATAGCGTTGAAGTCTACAACTCCCTTTAGCTTCTCGTAATCCATTTTATTTCATTGAATACGTCCCTAATCACTAATCTGGTTATCGTTAACGTTATCGTTATCGTTTTTCTACATTCTCTCAGGTACCTCGATACCAAGCAGGCCCATACCGTTCTTGACAACCTGACTTACGGCAGCAGAAAGAGCAATACGGAACAGACGCTTCTTCTCGTCCTCCTCGCGCAGCACGCTGAAGTCGTGGTAGAACTGGTTGTATTCCTTTACCAGCTCGTAGCAGTAGTTGGCAATGCAACTGGGATTGTAGTCGGCCCCAGCCTGCTTAACGGCCACTTGGAAACCTTGCAGATGCTGGATGAGGCTGATTTCCTTGTCGCTCAATTCTGTATCCTTGGCTAAAGCAGCCAGATCCACTTCGCCTGCCTTACGCAAAATACTGCGGATTCGGGCGTAGGTATACTGGATGAAAGGACCGGTATTACCGTTGAAGTCAATGCTCTCCTCGGGATTGAAGAGCATATTCTTGCGGGCATCTACTTTCAGGATGAAATATTTCAAGGCACCCATTCCTACAATACGGGCAATCTCTTGAGCCTCATCTTCTGTGATACCTTCCAGTTTATTCACCTTATCGGCACTCATCTGCCGGGCATCGCTGATCATTGTGGCTATCAGGTCATCGGCATCTACTACGGTACCCTCACGACTCTTCATCTTACCATTGGGCAATTCCACCATGCCGTAGGAGAAGTGAACGAGGTCCTTGCCCCACTTGAAGCCCAGTTTATCCAAGAGGATAGAGAGCACCTGGAAGTGGTAGTTCTGCTCATTGCCCACCACATAGATCATCTTGTCGATGGGATAGTCCTGGAAACGGAGTTTGGCCGTTCCGATATCCTGCGTCATGTAAACACTGGTACCATCGGAGCGCAGCAGCAGCTTCTCGTCGAGGCCTTCCTTGGTCAGATCGGCCCATACAGAGCCATCCTCGCGACGATAGAAGAAGCCCTTCTGCAAGCCTTCCTCCACCTTTTCCTTACCTTCCAGATAGGTCTCGCTTTCGTAGTATATCTTGTCGAAGCTTACGCCTAATGCCTTGTATGTCTCGTCGAAGCCGGCGTATACCCATTCGTTCATCTTCTTCCAGAGGGCACGCACCTCGGGGTCATTCTGCTCCCACTTCACCAGCATCTCGTGTGCTTCCTTTATCAGCGGAGCCTCCTGCTTGGCCTGTTCCTCGTCCATACCTTGGGCAACGAGCTCCTTCACCTCCTCGCGATAGTGCTTGTCGAAGGCTACATAGTAGTCACCAATCAGATGGTCGCCCTTCTTGCCCGAAGACTCCGGCGTCTCACCATTGCCCCATTTCAGCCAAGCCAGCATGCTTTTGCAGATATGAATGCCGCGGTCGTTAACAATATTGGTCTTCACCACCTTGTTGCCGTTGGCCTGCATCACATTAGCCAATGCCCAACCCAGCAGGTTGTTACGCACGTGACCCAGATGCAGGGGCTTGTTAGTGTTTGGACTCGAATATTCAATCATTACCAGCGGACTCTCCTCCGTAACAGGGGTGAAGCCGAAGGTGGGATTCTGCTGAATGCTCTCCAGCAGCTCAATCCATTGAGCCGGATTGATAACAAGGTTCAGGAAGCCCTTGATTACGTTGAACTTGCTGATTACCTCGGGCACTTTAGCCACCAGCTGATCGCCAATCTCCTGTGCTGTGGCTTCAGGGGCCTTCTTGCTCATCTTCAGGAAAGGAAATACCACCAGTGTCAGTTGTCCCTCAAACTCAGCTCTGGTCTCCTGCAACTGCACCATTTTCTCAGGTACCTGCACACCGTACAACTCCTCAATAACGGCCTGAACCGCTGTCGTTATTTTGCTTGCAATTTCCATATACTACATTATATATAACAATTTCGGGGGGCAAAATTACGAAAAAAAATCCGAAACGACATTATGCGTCTCGGATTTTTAATGCTTATAATAAAAAAGCTTCCTTTTTCTGTGTGCTGCCTGGATTGGTCAATGCCTCAGTTTCGCAAACCTCTCACATTTCCTGGGAGAGCTGGCGTTGATTCTCAGCTCTACTAACGGGAACAGGATGGCTTGGGGATGAATGACGGATTCTTTGCGGTCGGCCGTTTCCTCTTTGGATGCCCAGATATCCCCCATTAACTGTAATCTCGAAGGATTATCTCCATTTCTTAACCACACTTCTTCCTGCTCCCCTGTCTTGGTGTTTATGCGTATCATCCCTTGCCAGTCGCTTATGATATAGGCGTATTCCGAGTGCTGTTCTCTGGCCATCGCTATCAGTTTCTTGACGAGTTTCTTCCTACTCATTGTCTTATCGAACGAGATCCGGAGTACAGTTCCAGAAGCGTACCAGCCATAATCACGAGATCCGTTCATACGTTGGTTTCCTGTTGATTTACGTGTTACGGGCGACGGCCTTCGTCCTGCCAACTGGTTCATCAGAATACCTTTTCGTATCAGTTCTATCGTTGCAGGCCGGACACCGTCAGCATCGTATTTCCGATAACCGAGCATACGGTGTCCGTTATAAACGGAGTCATTACCCAACTGCCATACGGAGATATCCTTACACACCACCTTTTTACCCAGTAGCCTGTATGTGTTATCATACTTCCTATTCCTCCAATTCAGGCTGCAAATAATATAGTCCCTTATGTTTGTTTGGCCATACAAATTGTTATAGAGTGCTTGAAGTACTTTTCCATTCTCATATATTACAGGGCCGATGTATTCCAATTCCTCCGATAAGGTCACCGCTTTTTTACGCATCACCTTGTTGGCAAATCTTTCCAGTTCAGCCATCAGCGAGTCGGTTGGCGGCAGGTCGTCCACATCGTAATAAGTAAAAGATGTTGTTTCATCAAATATTTCTCCTTTTGGGGACAGATAGCCTGCATTTGATGTAATGTTGACTTTCTTTAAGGGAGTGCGTGCGTGCAGCCCGTCGCTGTTCAGTTGATATATGTCTTCGTATTCAAAATCTATTCCAACGCGTGTGCGACATAGTTGCGGATAGTTCTTGAAAATGGCAGACAAGGTATCGGCAAGAGCCTTCAGCGTTTCCACGTCCTTCTGGTAGTTGGCCAATGCCGACTTCTCGGTGTAAACCCTTCCGGGTATCTTGGTCCATTCCGGGATGCCGTCGTCCAGGAACTCCTGTGCCCTCCACGTATCATTTGATTTATGGTCGTCGCATACAGAATTAAATTTTGCATTTGTGCAACCCCATAATTCTCTGCGAATATGATTATAGCTTACCTCATCGGGCAGCTCATTTATCAGGCCATCATCATAACTGGTCTTCAAACTATCACCCACGACGACAATTACCTTACCGCTATTTTTGATTTCGTTCACATTCAGGTAATTGCATGTTCCCAACGAAGAATGAATGTAAGCATTACCCGTTCGGAAAATCCGATAATCCAGGAAATAGGGCTTCATGCCGTCATCACTTTTCAGACTGTCCATACTGCGTGTCATTTCGTCGGCCATAGCCTTGAAGATGACAGAATCATCACTCAAGCCCTCCAGTTGTTCTTTCGGAACAAACTCCGGTGGGGAGAGTTTAGGTGCTTCTTCCTCATCGGTCTTCAGACACTGGGTTTCCATCTGCGAGACATAAAGCATAGGCGAAATCAGCGAAACGGGTATCCATCCAGAGCGCGAGCCGCATCTGCCATTGGACACTTCGTACCTTCCGCCGGCAGCCTTAACATTGCTGAATGCCGTCAATGGAGTACCAATGAAGGAAACGCCCCTGACCAGCGAATCCGGCCTTCCGTCGGCATAAATCCTATAGGTCTCTATGGGTACGACATTAAAGGATGAAATACGATTGGTGTTGGTTCCTGTAGTTGTCCATCCGTTACTAACAGTTCTGATGTAATAACCATATTCCTTATTCTTATCCTTCAGTTCCTGAATCAGCATCCCACGCAGTTGTTCCTCTGTGTAGGGATGGCTGGTTTCCACAAAGAAGTTGGACTGCCTGGGCGATGCCTTCTCACCAAAGGCAGCCCTGGAATGGCCATTGCTCTCCGTTTCTCCCTTTTCCGACCATCTGCCCCTAAGCATGCTCTTCAGAATGCCGTCCTTAATACATTCCACTTTCTGCGCCTTGGTTCCCTCATCATCAAACAGATAGCCTCCGTGTATGGGGGTTCCATCGAAATTATCTAATGTCGGGTCGCATGATATGCTGAAGCCTTCTGGTAGCACACGTGTTTCCATCATGGTTTTGAACTCCGAGTCTTCCTTCTCCAGCCGGTGTCCTAAAACCTCATGGAAGAATACTCCGCTGGCATCACCCGAGAAGAGTACTGGTCCGGTATATGCCTCTGCCAGGGGTGCCTTGCTTAGGGCATCGGCACGATCTATAAGGTCGGTTATGGCATTCTTCAACTCCTCCTCGCTTGGCAGTTCGCCCTCGTTATGGGCAAAAAACACCTTGTTCAGAGCTGATATATCTTCTTTCTTATCCTTTACCTTAACATTCAGATTAATGATGAACGATCTGCGGTTCTGAACGATTTCCGTACCCTCAGAGCTGACCAGGTATTTCCTGTGCTGTTCGCAGATAAAGTTAGCCGTACATATAGCAGAAACACCTTCTTTCCTGACCGATGTCACCCTGTTAAGCAAGGCCTTCCACCTTTCCTTATCTATATTCAGTGGGGGCAGAGGACTCTCATAGTGTTGCTCTGCCTTAAACGCTATGCTGCTCTTAAGGGTATCTTTCTTCTCCTTCTTAGCTTCCGATTTTCTGGCATCCTTAACACTTTGGTATTCTTTGTCCAAAGCGTCCCAGATAACTTCCTTGATGGCGATGGTATCGTCCGAAAAAGGCAAATCGTATCTGTCTGAGCGATTTTTTATTTTGGAGGGGTTGTCCTTGTCAAACCATATATTGGGTTTCAACCTACGCGAGGTGGCTTCCGTTACTAAAGCCGCTCCCGTATCACTGAAAATGTTGACCCTATTCTCGTTCAGCACATTCAGCGAGATGAATCTCACTGGCAGCGAATCCTGCGAAAGCTGAGAGTAGTAGTACCCCACCTCGCGCTTAAGCACATTAAACAGAATATCCTCGTCAGGGGTGTTGGCAACAACTGCTGTACTGCTGAATATTGCAAACAGAGTTATACAGAATATTTTCTTCATTTTTGTGAGTTAAGAACGTAATTTACGTTTATTTCCGGCATAAAGGTAAGTTGATTTTTTAGATTTTATTTCAGAACGACCCATAAAATCCCCGATCTTATAGTAATTTAACATAGCAGCCGTGTCTTCATTGACATTGAACCTTTTCGGTTAGGGATTAGGGAACTTCAGCCCTCCGAAGTTACCGCTTCGCTGCCTCCGGAGTCTGCACGTGCGGGTCCCGGGAGTGTGCACGTGTCGGCTCGGGGAGTCTGCAAATGCAGGCGCGAGCGCCTGTGTTCCGAAGACAATGCAAAGGTACGGCATATCGCTACCCTTGTTTTCTTGTTGCAACCTGATGCGTCCGATTTTGCAGAATAATACAGTTTTCTTCATACTTCTATATCGAATTTCTCGCTTATAAACTTTACGATATGCGGCGGCAGTACCTTGGCATTGGGCGACATGCCCATCTTCGTCAGTTCCGGTCTGAAAGGTTTGCACCAGTTCATGAGCGTCCTGACAGATACCCCTGCACATTCCGCAAGCTGAGATTTAGACATCGACTTCACCTGCTTCGACCATTCCACAAGTTTCTTCAACTCGCCCTCGTCGTGCAGTCGGAAGTCGCGACAGATAGCTTCCACAAGGTTGGACAATTGGCCCTTGTTACAGCCCGAATCGCCTACCAGATTGGCCATCATGCCACATGGTTCCTTCCAAGTGAGGTCTGGATATTGAAATTCCGAACCGCTTATATGTGCGCCAAGGATAGGGAAAAGCATCGGAACAAGGGGTTCATGCATGTCTTTTGACGTCTGCGAGAGCAGGATTCTGATACATTCTGTCCCTTTTCCCAGGTTGGGCATCTTAGGGGCAGTCGCTTTACTAATGTCGTATTTCATTGATTTTCTGCTTTTTAGATGAATAATTTGTTTGTTGTCTGTTCCAGTTCCAGTTGTTCCAGTTTAATTTCGAGTACCCCCAACATCACCTATTATCATATATAACTATATATATATTAATAAGTTATAAAGTCTTAAGAAGGGGGTATGACACCTCTTTTTTTAATTGGAACAATTGGAACTGGAACGCAACACTCTTCACTCTTCATTCTTCACTCTTAACTCTTCTACAAAGCCCCCAAGTGCCACGCACAACTCGTTGTACACTCCCAGGGCATAGCGCTCCAGGCTGAAATTCCCGTCCGCCTTCATGGGTCGGAAGT